>JAEIGA010004262.1_pt1 | contig 22134 bp, 14 predicted proteins | sample 9270691 | NCBI WGS metagenome assembly JAEIGA01 (sample SAMN17057246, study PRJNA624740) | gut metagenome | biome: biome; isolation source: fecal sample | host: Bos grunniens | place: China: Xizang | collected 2019 | reverse complement strand
TTAATACCTTTTTCCAAAATAGCAAAATTCAGTGCAAGAAAAAAATAATGATTTTCGTGCATTTTATACTTAACACACTGAAAATCCCATTTTTAAGCCGTTTGTTAAAAAATGTTTATCTTATGTTTTAGAACATTTTTTTCAGGGAAAGAGCTATTTTTTATGGTTTATAGGTACTTTTTCACCTTTTATAACACACTCTCACCTCCCCTATTGGCAAACTACCTCTCAACATTAGTGGAATATGAGCTTCATCGGTCGAAATCCATGTATCTATATCATCACTCGACTTAGTTTTTCCTTCCTCAGTAAACGAAAACTTTATATGATATGCATTATGAATGCTTTTATCACGCAACTCAATATCCTCTACGCCCACATATTTAATTTCAAGACGCTCCTTGCGTTTCCCCGAAAAGATTGTAGTTTCATACTTCCCTTCTCGTTCCAATCTACCCATATCAAGCCGACGCAGCATATAGAACACACTCAGCATATCATAAGCATCACCTTGTGTTGACAAATCAATCTCCATCTTATCCTTTCCAGGTCGAATACGCGTACAGTGTCCCGATGTCACACCATTTGCCACCGCAAATTCAACAATATCCCAACTATGACGACCTTTTTCATGAGTAGCCTTCATATATTTAATAGGCACAAAATGCTTTTTGTCGATAGTCGCATAGAGAGTGTCACGCACATCATACACTTTATCCACCCACGACAAGGTTCGTGCATACAAACGCGCATCATAATGACCCTTTTGTGAATCTTTAATTTCTATTGTAGCATTTGCAGCATGTTTCCACAAAACTCCCCAATGATAAACAATCTGATAATCCAAACTCTCATCAGTAAAATCCACGCCACGCATCACCCCCATTCCCATAAGAGCAAACACACATATTATATATATACGCTTCATCAACATTCAGATTGTTTTAAAATTCAACTTACCAATTAGACAACATTCCAAAACAAAAGATTAATACCCTACTTAAAAAACTTAGGCCACAAATCTTTCGATTCATAGCCTAAATAAATTATATCAGCACCTCTTATGCCTTTTCTTCATCCAATTTAGCATCAAACACGGGAGGCATCTCATTTTGTTCATTCGATTCGGCCATATCTTTTTGGCGTGACTCTTCAAGAATCTCCTCTGTGCGTGACACCCATTTACGCTTACCAAAGATATTCTCCACATCTTCAGTATAAATCACCTCACGAGCAAGAAGAACAGCAGTCAATTCCTTATGTCCTTCGGCATATTGAAGAAGCATTTCCTTAGCACGAGCATATTGATCTTCAATAATTCGCGACACTTCTTCATCAATTAGCTTAGCTCGTTCATCGCTATACGGCTTTGAGAAACCATAATCTTGACCAGTTGCATCATAATAAGAAATATTAGGCAAGCGATCGCTCATTCCATAGTAGACCACCATAGCATAAGCAAGTTTCGTAGCACGCTCAATATCATTAGCTGCTCCAGTTGAAATTCTTCCAAGGAACAATTCTTCGGCTGCACGACCACCAAGAAGCGAACACAACTCATCAAGCAATGCTTGTGTTGGCACAATTTGGCGTTCTTCAGGTAGATAATGAGCCGCACCAAGAGCCTTTCCACGAGGCACAATAGTAACTTTCACAAGAGGATTACCATATTGCAAATGCCAGCTCACCACTGCATGGCCCGATTCGTGAACAGCAATCGAGTGTCGTTCTTCAGCAGTTGTAATCTTTGTTTTTTTCTCAAGGCCACCAATGATACGATCGACAGCATCCATAAAATCTTGTCGTTGCACCACATCTTTCTGATGGCGAGCCGCAATAAGAGCCGCTTCATTGCACACATTTGCAATATCAGCTCCTGAGAAACCTGGAGTTTGACGCGCAAGCATTTCCACATCCACACTCTCATCCTTCTTAATATTACGCAAATGCACATTAAATATAGCCTTACGATCATTTAAATCAGGAAGTTCTACATAAATCTGACGGTCGAAACGGCCAGCACGAAGCAATGCCTTATCAAGAATGTCGGCACGGTTAGTTGCTGCAAGAATAATCACACCACTATTTGTACCGAAACCATCCATTTCGGTAAGCAACTGATTTAGTGTATTTTCACGCTCATCGTTAGAACCAGTATTCAAACGATTACCACGAGCACGACCAACTGCATCTATTTCATCAATAAACACAATACATGGCGATTTTTCCTTTGCTTGACGGAAAAGGTCGCGAACACGACTCGCACCCACACCCACAAACATTTCCACAAAGTCACTACCCGACATTGAGAAGAATGGCACATTAGCTTCGCCAGCCACAGCCTTAGCAAGAAGCGTTTTACCAGTTCCTGGAGGGCCTACAAGCAATGCACCTTTAGGAATTTTACCACCCAATTCAGTATACTTTTGAGGATTCTTCAAGAACTCAACAATCTCGGCAATTTCAGTCTTTGCTTCCGAAAGACCTGCAACATCGTTGAATGTAACCTTGATTTCGCCGTCTTTTTCATATAATTTTGCTTTCGACTTGGCAACATTAAACACGCCGCCACCGCCACCACCACCGCCCAAGCGGTTAGCAATGAACAGCCAAAACAAAATCAACAAGGCAATAGGGCCAAATGTCCACAAGATAGCTGAGAAATCGCTACTTTTTTCATACTTAACATCGCCTTTAAACACCCCTTCATTTTTCCATTCAGCACATTTTTCGTCAAGTTTGTCGCTCGATGGAATATTCACCACAATTTTACCTTTATACACAGGGCTTTCGCTCAAAGGCTTATTGTTTTGTCCGAAAACAACTGTAGTCATCGAATCGGTAAGTTCACCTTCAGCTTGTCGCTTATCGGCATACACTACAATATTTTTTACGCCTCCTTTGACTACATATCCCTCAAATTCAGTCCAGCTAACATCTTTAGTTTGCGAATCGTCGTGCATAAAAAATATGCCACCGAGCACAACCAGAATGATTAAGTAGAGCCAATAAATATTAAATTTCTTCATCTTTTCCTTTTTTATAACAACGAGTTAATACTCCTTAAATCTAAACACCCGTATTCGCGTTCTGTTCAATCAAGATCGGGAATCTCTGTAATAACAGCATCACTCCACAAAGCCTCAAGATTATACAAGTCACGAAACTCCTTTAAAAAGATATGTACATAAATCGTGCCATAATCGAGTACAATCCATTGACTATTGCGATAACCATCATAATTATATGGTTTAATGTTCTCATTTTCCAACAAATAATCACGCACGCTATCAGCTATTGCGCTCACTTGCATTGTCGATGTACCTGTGCATATCACGAAACCACGAGTAGTAGCATCTTCAATAGCACTCATATCCACATGGACAATACTTTTACCCTTGCGATCTTGAATACCCTCGATTATTGCGTTTACCAATTTCTTTTCTTCTGTCATATTCTTTTTAAAACCTATTTTAAGGATACAAAGGTAGCACAACCCACGATAAAAAACAAACAACAACACCCAATTTCACTATTTTTCACCTCGTTAGGTTCCATTTTCACTATCCCTACCATACTGTCAAAAAACTTTTTTCAGTATTTTTTGTAAGAAATTGCAGAAAGTCCAAAATGATTTCATAAATTTGTAGGTTGAATAACAAATACGCAAAATACAAACATTCAAAATATACATTATGGAAATTACTGGAAAGATTATTCAAAAGCTTGAGCTACAACAAGGTACTTCTAAAGCTGGTAACGCTTGGAGCAAACAAGAATATGTGCTTGAAACAATCGAAAACTTCCCTAAAAAGGTACATTTCGATTTCTTTGGCGAACGCGCCAACCAATACCCTCTTGAAGTGGGCGACACTATCAAATTAAGTTTCGATCTTGAAAGTCGCGAATGGAACGGTAAGTGGTTTACAAGTGTTCGTGGTTGGAAGGCTGAACAAGTTGATCCAGCAGCAGCTAATGCTCCTGCAGCTACACCAGTAGCTCCTGCAGCATCGACTCCAGTGCCTAACGCTATCCCAGCACCTACAGTTCCTGATTTCGGTGCAGCCGAAGGCGAAAACGATGATCTACCATTCTAATTAAACAAACAAAACAACAAACATATAAATTATGAATACAGAAGAAATCAAGAACGATTTTGCACGCCAAGCAGCCGAAGTTGAAGCAGCTTGTGCTAGTGAACGCCCTGCTGACGTTCCAACTCCTGAAAATTCATTCTTCCTTAGCTTTCCTCACTTTGAAGCTAAGAAGGTGTGGATTGGTTTTGCGTTGCTTGCTGCTTTCGCAGTAGCCGAATTCGCATTTTGTCTTTTATAATTCACTTATTTACAAATCATAAAACTAAATTTTAGCGACTATGAACAAGCCTTATGTTATTGGTATCGATATGGGTGGCACTAACACTGCTTTCGGTATCGTTGACACTTGTGGTAAAGTTATCGCAGGTGGTTCTATCAAAACAAGAAAACATAACAACATCGAAGACTATATCGATGAATTGCACGGCGAATTGACTCGTCTTATCGAAGAAAACGATGCTCAAGATAAGGTACAAGGTATCGGTATCGGTGCACCTAATGCCAACTATTTCACAGGTCTTATCGAAGACGGTGTAAACCTTCCTTGGCCTACTCCAATACCATTTGCAGAACTAATCTCTAAGAAGTTTGGTATCCCAGCAGTAATCACTAACGATGCTAACGCTGCAGCTATCGGCGAAATGACTTATGGTGCTGCTCGTGGTTTGAAGGATTTCATCATGATCACACTTGGTACAGGTGTTGGTAGTGGTATCGTTGTAAATGGTCAAATGGTATATGGTCACGACGGTTTCGCAGGCGAACTTGGTCACGTGGTAATGAAGCGCAACAATGGTCGTATGTGTGGTTGTGGTCGCACAGGCTGTCTTGAAGCTTACTGCTCAGCTACTGGTGTAGCTCGCACTGCTCGCGAATTCCTTGAAATCCGCAAGGAAGATTCTGCTCTTCGCAACATTCCAGTTGATGAAATCACTTCTAAGGATGTTTACGATGCAGCAGTTGCAGGCGATCAAATTGCTAAGGATATTTTCGAATACACTGGCGACATTCTTGGTCAAGCTCTTGCTGATTTCGTTACATTCTCAAGCCCTGAAGCATTCGTACTATTCGGTGGTTTGACTAAAGCAGGCGACTTGATTATGAAACCTGTAAAAGATTCTCTTGACAAGAACATTCTTAGCTGCTACAAGGGTAAAGTTAAATTGCTTGTTTCTGAATTGAAAGAAAGCGATGCTGCTATCCTTGGCGCAAGTGCTCTTGGTTGGGAAGCTAAGTAATCAAAGAACAAACGAAACATTTTTGATTATAAAGAGAAGAGAGTAACGAACCGATTCGTTACTCTCTCTTTTTTCATTACAATGTGGTTGGTAATTCATAGCATCAGCCACATCATTATCTCATCGAATTAAGTGCAGTTTGCAACCCCACCAATTGTTCGCGTATCTTCTTAAGATTTTCCACCACCTCAAATGTTTTATCCACCACTTGACGATTCTTGTTGAGATACTCTTGAGCTGCATCAAGTTTCAACCCCTTTTCCTTCACAAGATAGTATAGTTTGCGTATTGTCTCCACATCTTGTGGTGTATACACTCTAATATTCTTTGCATTTCGACGAGGTCTTAAAATAGTAAACTCTTTTTCCCAGAATCGCAATGTCGATGCTGGGATTCCCAAAATGTCGGCCACCTCGCCTATTTTATAGAATTTCTTACTCAAATCGTCCATTATAGCACTTTTTTACTTATTCGCCACTTTATTACAATAGGTTAGCCACCTATTTTTTGCAAAAATAATAATAAAGCCGTAATTTTGCACTTTAAATCCAAATTAATTGAATTTAAGTAGATTATTTTTTAAAAGCAACATAAAATATGCTTACTTCAAAAGAAATTAGAGAATCATTTAAGGAATTCTTTCAAAGCAAAGGACACAAAATCGTGCCTTCTGCTCCTATGGTCATTAAAGACGACCCTACATTGATGTTTACCAATGCAGGTATGAACCAGTTCAAGGACATCATCCTCGGAACTGTAACACCTAACTATAAGCGTGTAGCCGACTCACAAAAATGTCTTCGCGTGAGTGGTAAGCACAACGACTTGGAGGAAGTAGGTCTTGACACCTACCACCACACTATGTTTGAAATGCTCGGCAACTGGTCTTTTGGCGATTATTTCAAGCAAGAAGCTATCGACTGGGCATGGGAATACCTTGTTGATGTGCTTAAAATCAACCCAGAAATCCTTTATGCTACTGTTTTCGAAGGATACGAAGCCGAAGGTCTTGAACGCGACAACGAAGCAGCTGCTATCTGGGAAAAGCACCTACCAAAGGATCACATCATCAATGGTAATCGCAAAGACAACTTCTGGGAAATGGGCGATACAGGACCTTGTGGACCTTGCTCTGAAATCCACATCGACTTGCGTAGCGAAGAAGAAAAAGCTAAGATTTCAGGTCGCGAACTTGTAAACCAAAGCCACCCACAAGTTATCGAAATTTGGAACCTTGTATTCATGCAATACAATCGCAAAGCTGATGGTTCACTCGAAGGTCTACCAGCACGAGTAATCGACACTGGTATGGGATTCGAACGCCTTTGTATGGCTCTTCAAGGTAAGCAATCTAACTACGATACCGATGTATTCCAACCACTTATCCAAAAGATTGCATCAATTTCAAGCAAAAAATACGGAGAGGACGCTAAATCAGATATCGCTATGCGCGTTATCGCCGACCATGTGCGCACAATCTCTTTCTCTATCGCCGATTCACAACTTCCATCTAACGCAAAGGCTGGTTATGTGATTCGCCGCATCTTGCGTCGTGCTGTTCGTTATGGTTACACATTCCTTAACCAAAAACAAGCATTCATCTACTCACTTGTCGACACTCTTATCGACTCTATGGGCGAAGCTTACCCAGAACTTGTGGCTCAAGCCGACCTTATCAAGAAGGTTATCAAGGAAGAAGAAGAAGCATTCCTTCGCACTCTTGAAACAGGTATCAAGCTAATCGATAAGGTTATCAACGAAACTAAAGCTGCTGGTAAGACTGAAATTTCAGGCGTTACAGCATTTACTCTATACGACACTTACGGATTCCCTCTTGACCTTACTGAGCTTATCTTGAAGGAAAACGGTATGACAGCTAATATCAACGAGTTCAACGCCGAAATGACTAAGCAAAAGGAACGCGCTCGCAATGCTGCTGCCGTTGAAGCTACCGACTGGGTTATCCTTCACGAAGGTGATGCTGAATTTGTTGGCTATGACCTTACTGAAGTAGAAACTGAAATCCTTCGCTACCGCAAGATTAAACAACGCAACAAGGAATTCTATCAACTAATCCTTGCTCGTTCTCCTTTCTATGGCGAAATGGGTGGTCAAGTGGGCGATAAGGGACACCTATTCTTCGCTAACGAAACCATCGAAGTTGTCGACACTAAGCGCGAATACAACCAATCAGTTTGTATCGTGAACAAGTTGCCTCAAGATGTAACTGAAAGTTTCCGCGCAGCTATCGACACTGAAGCTCGTCAAGCTATCTGCTGCAACCACACAGCTACTCACTTGCTTCACGAATCTCTACGCGAAGTTCTTGGCACACATGTTGAGCAAAAGGGTTCATTCGTAAGCCCTGAAGTGCTTCGTTTCGACTTCTCTCACTTCCAAAAGATGACTGAAGAAGAATTGCGCAAAGTGGAACGCCTTGCTAACGAAAAGGTACGCAAAGCTACACCTCGTTGCGAACACCGCGACCTTCCTATCGCTGAAGCTAAAGAACTTGGTGCTATGGCTCTATTTGGCGAAAAGTATGGCGATAAGGTACGCGTAATCCAATATGGCAGCTCTATCGAACTTTGTGGTGGTACACATGTTGAAAACACTGGTAACATCGGTATGATTAAGATCGTAAGCGAAAGCAGTATCGCTGCAGGTATTCGCCGCATCGAAGCTATCACTGGTGCCAATGTTGAAGATACTATGTATCAACTTAAAGACACTCTTTCTCAAATCAGCGCATTGCTTAACAATGCTCCTAATGTGATTCCTGCTCTTCAAAAATCACTTGCCGAAAATGCCGACCTTCGCAAGCAAGCTGAAGAATTCTTGCAAGAACGCATCAAGAACCAAAAGGCTGAATTGCTTGAAAAGGCAGAAAACATCAATGGTCTTACTGTAGTGTCTTGCTCTGGTGCTCGTATTGCCGATGTTGTTAAGGGTATCGCATTTGCATTAAAGGCCGACAACCTCAACGATACAGTGTTCATTGCTGCTACTCACGAAAACGGCAAGCCTATGCTTACTGTTCAACTTTCTGATAACCTTGTCAAGGACGGCATGAATGCATCGGCTATGGTGCGCGAAGCTGCCAAGCTTATCAAGGGTGGTGGTGGAGGTCAACCTCACTTCGCTCAAGCTGGTGGTAAGGATATGGACGGTCTATCGGCAGCTATGGAAAAGATGCGTGAGCTTCTTAAGCACTAATTCGAGAACAAACTTGATTTAGCATATACTAATATCGGTGTACCTACTATTGGTACACCGATATTCTTTTTTTAGAACACTATATTAACCGAAACACCATATTTCATTCCTTGATTGGTTGTTGCGAGCAATGGAACAACAGCACATTCGGTCTTTCGCCGCTTTTCCATCATATTCTTTTTGCAAGGATTACCAGCGAATAAGCCCACAAACTCATTCACCGGGTCTATTAGAAATGCTGCTACATAACCCAACGCACTTGAACCCAGTAGCGTGTAGCCATTGGCAACAATACCGCGTTTCCATTTGTAAAAACACTCTCCTACTACTGATCCCACAAGTGGCGTGATTATGAGGTCCTGTATTGATGGAACCTCCATAAATGCCTCTATACCATACTCCCAAAAGAATGTCGAAATGCAAAAACTATACAATGTCGACTCCCAGAAATTAAACCCTTGACTACGGGCTCCCATAAAATAGGCTGCTCCACCATAGGGATGAAGTATATAATTGAAAATAGGATTATCTCCGTCCCAATGCGCTACTTTTTCCACATGATTACCCCACCGCTTAAATGGTGACACACTACTCAACTCCTCCCTATTCCAATTTGTTGCATCTTGAGGTAGCGACTCCAATACAGCAAGCGCCACAAACCCTGCGCCATACAATGCGCCTGTATTAAGCCACAACCTAGGCCAATTCTTATTACTTGCTGTACGCGAATATGGCATATCATAAATATTTATTTGAGATATTATGCGTGATGGCAACTTCACATCACACTCTATGGGCTTTATTTTTATCGTATCGGGCGATATAGGTCGCACATTTGCTCCACATTCACCAACACACACCACGCATAGTAGCGCACACAACACCCACTTAAGTTTTATTCTATTCATAGAGCTATAAATTACGATTTGATTGTTACAAAATTACAACCACCTCATCATACAAAATTGTTCCATATCACGATATAATTCTTATCTTGTTTTAGTTTTAAACAACTAAACCTCCACAAAAGATGTAAAAAAGGGAAATGCAGCTTCACAGCTACATTTCCCAAAAGTTATAGTCAGATTCAATCAATTTTCAATCTATAAATATCATCTTTTTAGGATTGATTCCACCCGCATCAAACGAGCTTATCAATTTTCCGCTTCGATCGAAACGATATATTGTGCCTGTAGTTACATAATCACTTGTTCCCACATATATATCGCCTGTTTCATCATCTACTACAAACATATAGATAGCTGCTGTTGCAATACTGCTTGGAGCATCAACCAAGAATGATTGATCATTCACCACTCCTGTCTTTGGATTGTAAGTGAAGAACTCGTTTTGCAAATTCCAACTTGCATCATAACTTGAGCGCACACCATAAATCAACCCATTGTTACCTTCAGTAATTTTATCAGCACTTGTAATCGACTTAGCTGTCATATTTTTTGTATCAATCACTTGCAATGTTGGTTGCACATCGGCATAGTTACCACTTGAGATAACATATATCTTATCGTCAATCTCATATATTAAGTTGGGATTTTCAACCACAGCAATTGAGCCCACTTGCTTCATTGTCTTAGCATCAATCACAAGCACTTCTTTATTATACACATAATTGCCCGAGCCATCAACCTTAAATGAATTAGCTACATATAGTTTACCATCCTCTTCAAGTATACCTTCGAGATTGTCACCACCATTATATACAGCCTCTCTCACAAGTGTAGTAGCATTGAGTTTACCCACTGTTCCACCATGATGAGTCACATACAGATAACCATCCTCAGCATCCATATATCGTGGTGTTCCTTCGTTAGCCGACACTGTATAACGAGCCTTCTCTACAGCACGCTCATCAAGGCGAGCCACATACTTCGAACCATTAAGCACCACATACACTTGGTCGTTGTATTCTATCATATCATTAGCAAGGTCGCCCATCTTAGCATTATTCTTCGCCAAGTAGATGTCGCTCACCATATCGCCAGCACCCACAAGAGGAAGATACGAAACGCCTGCATTATTGCCTCCCCACGCACCTTCGTACATAATAAATGCGTAACGCGAAGCCTTTATCACATTGTCTGGATTAGCAGTGCCAGGTCCGTCCACTTCTTCACACGACACCAGTGTAACGCTTCCTAATAGCAAAGCCACCACTGCCCATAAGTACTTTTTCATGTTCATGATCATTTATCGTTTTAAAATTTGAATATTCCTGTCAATCGCCAAGAACGACCTGGCATCGGATAATACTTTATCACATCATATTGCGCATCGGTGAGATTGATTACCTCGGCTTGCACTCTTAGCGAAATTTTTTTGATTTTAAACTCACGCCACAAGGTTGCTGTGTGCTCGCAATACCCATCTATCTCGTTTGCAGCTATGTTTTGCGCCAAATAATAACGCTTACCCACAGCAGCCACACTATATCCTACATTTACCCATGGCATTTCCACCACGACCGATGCATTTCCACTATGCTCAGGCGTATAAGGCAACTGGTGCTTATAGTTTTTAGCATCTTTATTGGTTAAATCTATTGCATTTTGCCACGAATAATTTGCCGAAAGTGCAACACTCACTTTGTCGTTAATTTTTGTGCTTGTCGACAAAGTTGCATCTATTCCAAAGATATTCACTTTACCATAATTCTGCATTTTCCACACATATGTACTTGGGAAAGCTATAATCTTATCGCTCACTCTATTGAAATATCCGTCGACAGTAAGAGTCAAGTGTTCCAAGCCCACCAATCTACGACCACTCCAAGTGATTCCTCCTGTGTACTCGGTCGCTTTCTCTGGTCGCAAACTGGTATTACCTACTCGCAAATAATACAAATCGGTAAATGTTGGCACTCTGAATGTGTTCTTATACATCGCACGCACATATAATTGCTCATCTTCCAGCAATCTGTACGACACCGACACTGCAGGAGTCAAGCGTTTGCGAGCATCTGGCTTCACACCACTTTTCACTTCATCTACAATATAAGTACCAACCAATGTACCCAACACATTCACGCGAGCATTGCGATAACGCGCATTCAATGCCGTAAGCGATGTGTAACGCAATGGTTCTGGACTATTCACGCCATTCGTATGCAAGTCATTGATAGCCCCATCTTGAGCCAACGATACATCAATATCGCTCGTAGGCTTATACACCACCGATGCCGACACATAATACTCATTCTGCCTATTGGCATCAATTTGCTTTCCGCCCACATACTCAACCCCCTCATCGACATACTTATTCCAAGAATAATTATATTTGCCTTGCACTTGAAGAGTCCATTTAGGCGAAAATTGCTTTTTATATCGAGCTTGTGCAAAAAAATTATCGTCCCACAATCGCTCATCGGAGTCGTTGTTGTAAAGTATCACACTACCTGGCAAACCTCGCACCGAAGCAAAATAATATGCCTTTACACGCAATTCATCACTTTCGTTGAACGAATGATACACATTCACTTCACCTTGATACGATTTGATATCCGAATTCTTGCGTTTTTCCACGCTCGTTAGCTTTCCATTTTCAAGCACAAATGGATATTGACCATCGGCACGCAGATAATTGGCATTCACCACTACACTTGTAGCCTCGCCCAACTTCTGCCAATGACGAATCGAAGGCGACACATAACCGAAAGAGCCACCACTCAACTTCAATTCGCTACTATGATTGCTTTTACCGAAAACTGGCTTCTCGCTTTCAATCTTCACCACCCCAGCCGAAGCATATAGCCTTGCCGACTGCAAAAGGTCGTCATCATGCCCCACTGCAAGCGATAGCGACGACACATTATCAAGCGAGAAACGGCCCACATCTATCTGTCCAGCTTGGCAATTGCTCACTGCCACGCCATCATAGCTCACTGCAGTGTGAGCAGCACCAAGATTGCGCACCGACACCGTTTTCAACCCTCCTATGCCACCATAATCGCGCACATTAGAACCAGCAAAGTGTTTCACAGCATCACCAGCATTCTGAACACCAAGACTACGCAAATCCTCTCCCGAAAGCATCTGCACCGATGTTGTAGTGGATACTTTCGCCTTCGATTTCACAGCCGTAACAGTCACATTATTCAAGTGCTGTGTAGCAATAGAATCAGCCGTCTCAACTTCATTAGCCGAAACTTCACCCACTGATGTTATCATTGCCACTATTACTCCTATGGCATGGAGAATTTTTTTGTGTAACATTTTTGGTCGTTTTAGGCTCTAATTACCGAAAGCCGTTAAACATTAAATCGATTTGGCAGGTCTTCTGACTTTCTCCATTTGCTTCGATCTTCCCAGACTCTCGTCCAGTGATCTTAAGACTGAAGCAAACCCTTTTGCGGAGATTACAGCAGCGGATTCTGTTCAGGATTTTCACCTGATTCCCTTTTCATCGCTCGGCTTAGATTCTTTGCCTCGCGACACCATATCTGTCGCAAAGGTAAGACTTTTTTCTCTAACCGCAAATAATTACAAAAAAAAATATATCTTTGCGTAAAATTTAATTCTATACTATATGAAACCTCTTTTTATTACCATTTTACTCGCAACAGCATTGTTTAGCTGCACTCAAGCCGAAAGTAAATCTCACGAAAATTCCTTACAACAAGCTACTTTCGAATCGGTTAGCGTTGAAAAATTCGATAGCATTATTTGCGACACCACTGGTGTTATCCTATTGGATGTGCGCACTGCCCAAGAATATGCCGACGGACACATCGACCGTGCTATCAACATTGATGTGAAACGCGACGACTTCGATTCAATCGCCAATTCCACACTCGTAAAGGAAAAAACTATAGCAGTGTACTGCCGTAGCGGACGACGAAGCAAAACAGCTTCTGAAAAATTGGCTAACAATGGTTACAAAGTGGTTGAGCTCGATTCGGGCTACAATGGATGGACTGAATATAAATAAAACAACATTTTCGTTAGATAAATAATCCTTTACAGCTCTCAGATACGACTACAACAACGATTAATTTTTTATATCACAAAAAACAAAACGAGCGATACGCACTTGGCATATCGCTCGTTTCTTTATTATAGTAGATTTAATTATCCTACCAATTCTTCATCAAGTACATCTGACTCTTTCTTCAAGTTGGCGCGTTCGATGTCTTCAAGATTTGCTACTACAAGAGCATTGTATTCACGAAGACCTGTACCAGCAGGAATCAAGTGACCGCAGATTACATTTTCCTTCATACCTTCAAGGTTGTCAACCTTACCGTTGATTGCAGCTTCGTTAAGAACCTTAGTAGTTTCTTGGAACGATGCAGCCGACATGAAGCTTGAAGTTTGAAGAGCAGCGCGTGTGATACCTTGTAGGATTTGTTCTGATGTTGCAGGAACTGCATCACGAACCACTACAAGCTTCAAGTCACGACGCTTCAATGCTGAATTTTCGTCGCGAAGCTTGCGAGCTGTGATAATCTGACCTGGCTTAACATTAGCCGAATCACCAGCATCAACAACTACCTTCTTACCCCAGATGCGATCGTTTTCATCCATGAATTCGCGCTTGTCAACAACTTGTTGTTCAAGGAAGCGAGTATCTCCTGGATCAAGTACATTCACCTTACGCATCATTTGACGCACGATTACTTCGAAGTGCTTATCGTTGATCTTCACACCTTGCAAACGGTATACATCTTGTACTTCGTTCACAATGTAATCTTGAACGGCAGTAGGACCCTTAATGTTCAAGATATCAGTTGGAGTGATAGCACCATCCGACAATGCTGTACCAGCGCGTACATAGTCATTTTCTTGTACAAGAATTTGCTTAGACATTGGTACCAAGTACTTCTTCACTTCACCAAGGCGAGATGTAACCGAGATTTCACGATTACCACGCTTGATCTTGCCATAAGTAACTTCACCATCGATTTCGCTCACGATAGCTGGGTTAGATGGGTTACGAGCTTCAAACAACTCAGTAACGCGTGGAAGACCACCAGTGATGTCACCAGCTCCACCCACTGAACGAGGAATCTTAACGAATGCTTCACCAGCCTTCAATTCAGCTCCTTCTTCTACCATCAAGTGAGCGCCTACTGGCAATGAATATGTCTTGATTAGCTGACCATTTTCATCAAGCAATTGAGCTTCAGGCACACCACGGCCCTTTTCTCTTGTTTCGATGATGATCTTATCGCTAATACCTGATGCTTCATCAATTTCTTCGCGCACTGTAACACCTTCAACAAGATTTTCGAAGTGAATCTTACCAGCAACTTCCGATACGATTACGGCGTTGAATGGGTCCCATTCACAAATCAAGTCACCCTTAGCTACAATATCGCCATTCTTCTTATACAACTTAGAACCGTAAGCGATATTTGCAGTTGTAAGAATCATCTTAGTCTTAGGCTCAAGGATACGCATTTCAGCCATACGACCTACTACTACTTCATGTCCTTCAGCTTGTACGCTACGCAATTCGTCGATTTCAAGGATACCATCATAACGAGATGTGATATTTGATACTGCTGCAATATTTGATGCAACACCACCGACGTGGAATGTACGAAGTGTCAACTGAGTACCTGGTTCACCGATTGATTGTGCTGCAATCACACCCACAGCTTCACCCTTTTGTACCATACGGTTAGTTGCAAGGTTGCGACCATAACACTTAGCACATACACCCTTCTTAGCTTCACAAGTAAGCACTGAACGGATTTCTACGCTTTCGATTGGTGATTCTTCAATGCGCTTAGCTATTGCGTCGGTGATCTCTTCACCGCTATTTACAATGATTTCGCCTGAAATTGGATCAATAATATCGTGTACCGAAATACGACCTGCAATGCGTTCGCCAAGTGTAGCCACCACATCTTCGTTCTTCTTCACTTCTGTACATACAAGACCACGCAATGTACCACAGTCTTCTTCAGTGATGATAACGTCGTGAGCAACGTCAACAAGACGACGTGTCAAGTAACCAGCATCGGCTGTCTTCAACGCAGTATCCGCAAGACCCTTACGAGCACCGTGAGTTGAGATAAAGTACTCAAGCACGCTTAGACCTTCCTTAAAGTTAGCCAAGATAGGGTTTTCGATAATTTGACCGCCTTCAGCACCAGCCTTTTGAGGTTTAGCCATCAAACCACGCATACCTGACAACTGACGGATCTGGTCTTTAGAACCACGGGCACCTGAGTCAAGCATCATGTATACTGAGTTGAAACCTTGGTTATCGCTCGACAATTGCTTCATCAAGATGTCGGTCAAGTTAGAGTTAACATGCGTCCAAATATCGATAATTTGGTTGTAGCGTTCAGTATTGGTAATGAAACCCATACTGTAGTTAGCCATAACTTCTTCTACTTGAGCATAACCTTCTTTTACAAGTTGTTCCTTTTCAGCTGGGATTAGCACGTCACCAAGGTTGAATGACAAACCACCCTTGAACGCCATTTGATAACCCAAGTTCTTAATATCATCAAGGAACTTAGCCGAACGAGGCACACCACAAGACTTAATTACCTTACTGATGATAGTTCTCAAAGACTTCTTTGAGATGATTTCGTTCACATAACCAATTTCCTTTGGTACAAATTCATTGAACAAGATACGACCCACTGATGTTTCTTCTTTCAACACCTTAACAGGGTTGCCATCTGCGTCGATATCGTCAACAATTACCGAAACCACTGCGTGAAGTGTTACCTTACCTTCATTGTAAGCGATTTCTGCTTCTTCTGGTCCGTAGAATACCAATCCTTCACCCTTATCGCCTCTACGAAGCTTAGTGATATAGTAAAGACCTAGAACCATGTCTTGTGAAGGTACTGTAATAGGCGCACCGTTAGCTGGGTTCAAGATATTGTGTGAGCCAAGCATCAACAATTGTGCTTCAGCGATTGCTTCATTGCCAAGTGGCAAGTGAACAGCCATCTGGTCACCGTCGAAGTCGGCGTTGAACGCAGTACAAGCAAGTGGGTGCAATTGGATTGCCTTACCTTCAATCATTCGTGGTTGGAATGCTTGAATACCAAGACGGTGAAGTGTTGGAGCACGGTTCAATAGCACTGGGTGACCCTTCATTACATATTCAAGGATATCCCACACTACTGGTTCCTTACGGTCAACAATCTTCTTAGCACTCTTCACAGTCTTAACGATACCGCGTTCAATCAATTTACGGATTACGAAAGGCTTGTAAAGTTCTGCTGCCATATATTTTGGAAGACCACATTCGTGCATCTTCAATTCAGGACCTACGACAATTACCGAACGAGCTGAGTAGTCAACACGCTTACCAAGCAAGTTTTGACGGAAACGACCTTGCTTACCCTTCAAGCTGTCCGACAATGACTTCAATGGACGGTTTGCATCTGACTTAACTGCGCTCGACTTGCGTGAGTTATCAAGCAATGAGTCTACAGCTTCTTGAAGCATTCGCTTTTCATTACGCAAAATCACTTCTGGAGCCTTGATTTCGATAAGGCGCTTCAAACGATTGTTGCGGATGATTACGCGACGATACAAGTCATTCAAGTCACTTGTTGCGAAACGACCACCATCAAGTGGTACCAATGGACGCAATTCTGGTGGAATCACTGGAATTGCATTTAGAATCATCCATTCAGGTTTGTTGCGTTGCTTTGATGCACGGAAGCTTTCTACAACTTGCAAGCGCTTCAATGCTTCAGTCTTGCGTTGTTGTGAACCTTCAGTGTTAGCGCGGTGACGCAACTCATACGACAAATCGTCAAGATTAATCTTCAAAAGCAATTCATAGATTGCTTCTGCACCCATCTTTGCAACGAACTTGTCAGGATCACCATCTTCAAGATGTTGATTTTCCTTTGGAAGACGATCCATGATATCTAAGTATTCTTCTTCCGACAATAGGTCAAGAGGTTGAACATCTTCGATTACACCTGGGTTGATAACGATATAGCGTTCATAGTAGATTACTGCGTCAAGTTTCTTTGAAGGAATACCCAACAGATAACCAATCTTATTTGGCAACGAACGGAAATACCAAATATGAGCCACTGGAACCACAAGTTGAATGTGACCCATGCGCTCACGGCGCACCTTCTTTTCGGTTACTTCAACACCGCAACGGTCGCAAGTGATTCCCTTATAACGGATTCTCTTGTACTTTCCACAATGGCACTCATAATCCTTTACTGGACCGAAGATGCGCTCGCAGAACAAGCCATCACGTTCAGGCTTATATGTACGGTAGTTGATGGTTTCGGGTTTCAAAACCTCACCGCTCGATTGTTCCAAAATCTCATCTGGTGATGCAAGACCGATAGAAATCTTCGAGAAGCTATTTCTTACCTTGTTATCTTTTCTAAAAGCCATATATTATTTCTTCTTTTTCTTATTATTCTAACTTGATGCTTAGTCCCAATCCGCGAAGCTCGTGCAATAGCACGTTCAATGATTCTGGAATACCTGGTGTTGGCATTGAATCACCCTTAACGATTGCTTCGTAAGCCTTACTACGACCCACTACATCGTCACTCTTCACAGTCAAGATTTCTTGTAGGATATGTGATGCGCCGAATGCTTCAAGCGCCCAAACTTCCATTTCCCCGAAGCGTTGACCACCAAATTGTGCCTTACCACCAAGAGGTTGTTGAGTAATCAATGAGTATGGACCGATACTACGAGCGTGCATCTTGTCTTCTACCATGTGACCAAGTTTCAAGAAGTATGTCACACCCACTGTTGCTGGTTGGTGGAAGCGTTCTCCTGTACCACCATCATACAAATATGTCTTACCATAGCGTGGCAAGCCTGCCTTGTCGGTCCATTCGTTCAAGTCGTCCAAGTTACAACCGTCGAAGATAGGTGTTGCAAACTTAACACCAAGCTCACGACCAGCCCAACCAAGAACTGCTTCGAAAATCTGACCCAAGTTCATACGAGAAGGCACACCTAGAGGGTTCAATACCAAGTCTACTGGTGTTCCGTCTTCCAAGAACGGCATATCTTCTTGACGAACTACGCGTGACACGATACCCTTGTTACCGTGACGACCCGCCATCTTATCACCGACACCGATCTTACGCTTCTTAGCAACATAAACCTTTGCCATTTGCATAATGCCTGATGGAAGTTCATCACCGATTGAAATATCGAATTTCTTACGACGCAATTCTGCATCAAGTTCTTTATATTTGCGCAAATAGTTGCCCACAGTTGCTGCGATTAGCTCATTTGCGTGTGCATCTGCTGTCCACTTGCTCAAGTTAACAACTTCATATGCAATACCTTCCAAAATAGCCTTAGAGAACATTACGCCCTTAGCCACTACTTCAGTATCCATGAAGTCCTTAACACCTTGTGATGGCTTTTCGTTTGTTAGAACCAACAACTTTTCGATAAGTTGGCTCTTCAAAATTGCCTTCTTTTCGTCGTACTCTTCGTCAAGCAATGGAAGTTGTGCATTTGCATTCTTACCCTTCTTGCCTAGCTTCTTCATAGCACGAGCAAACAAGTGAGTGCCGATAATTACACCCTTCAATGATGGAGAAGCCTTCAATGAAGCGTCCTTAACATCGCCAGCCTTGTCACCGAAGATTGCACGAAGCAATTTTTCTTCTGGTGTTGGGTCGCTTTCGCCCTTAGGAGTAATCTTACCGATAAGGATATCACCAGGAACAACATGTGCACCCACGCGGATAATACCTCTTTCGTCAAGATCCTTAGTAGCATCTTCGCTCACATTTGGAATGTCCGAAGTCAATTCTTCCATACCACGCTTAGTTTCACGCACTTCAAGAGTGTATTCATCCACGTGTACTGATGTAAGAATGTCTTCGCGCACTACGCGTTCGTTAAGCACGATAGCATCTTCGTAGTTGTAACCCTTCCAAGGAATGTAAGCTACCTTCAAGTTGCGACCGATTGCCAATTCACCGTTTTCAGTAGAATAACCTTCAGTAAGGATATCACCCTTTTCAACGCGTTGACCCTTGTCACAGATTGGACGCAAGTCGATAGTTGTACTTTGGTTAGTCTTACGGAACTTAGGCAATTTATATTCTTTCACAGGAGATTCGAAGCTTACAAACTCTTCGTCTTCTGTTCTGTCGTAACGAATACGGATAACACTTGCGTCAACATATTCAATCACACCAGCACCTTCAGCTTGGATTTGAGTACGAGAGTCGTAAGCCAATTGAGCTTCGATACCAGTACCCACGATTGGAGCTTCGCTGCGTAGCAATGGAACTGCCTGGCGCATCATGTTCGATCCCATCAATGCACGGTTCGCGTCGTCGTGTTCCAAGAATGGAATCATTGAAGCCGCAATAGAAGAAATCTGCATTGGTGATACGTCCATAAGTTGTACTTCACCTGGAGTCACCACTGGGAAATCGGCTTCATAACGAGCTTTCACCTTTTCACGAATGAAAGTACCGTCGTCATTAAGAGGAGCATTACCTTGAGCAATTGTTTGGCCTTCTTCACCTTCAGCAGTCAAGTAAACCACTTCGTCATTGTTCAAGTTCACCTTACCATCTTTAACTACACGATAAGGAGTTTCGATAAATCCAAGCTCATTAATCTTAGCATATACACAAAGTGAAGAAATAAGACCAATGTTTGGACCTTCTGGAGTTTCAATAGGACACAAACGACCATAGTGAGTGTAGTGTACGTCACGCACCTCGAAACCGGCACGCTCACGAGACAAACCACCAGGACCAAGAGCCGACATACGACGCTTGTGAGTGATTTCTGCCAATGGGTTAGTTTGATCCATGAATTGTGACAACGCGTTAGTACCAAAGAATGTATTGATAACCGACGAAATTGTCTTAGCATTGATCAAATCGATTGGTTGGAACACTTCGTTGTCGCGCACATTCATGCGTTCACGAATTGTACGAGCCATACGAGCTAGACCAACACCGAATTGATTATATAGTTGTTCACCTACTGTACGCACGCGACGGTTGCTCAAGTGGTCGATATCATCAACATCAGTCTTAGAGTTAACAAGACCGATAAGATACTTCATAATCTCGATAATATCTTCCTTTGTAAGCACTCTCACGTCCATAGAAGTAGTGAGACCTAGCTTTCTATTGATACGGAAACGACCTACATCGCCCAAGTCATATCTCTTTTCAGAGAAGAACAAGTTTTGAATCACTTCACGCGCACTCGCATCATCTGGAGCATCAGCATTACGCAATTGACGATAAATATATTGGATCGCTTCGCTTTCTGAGTTGGTAGTATCCTTTTGAAGAGTGTTGAAGATGATTGAATAATCGTTAGCATTAGCATCTTCCTTGTGTACAAGGATAGTTTGTGCTCCCGAATCCAAAATTTCTTGAACATTTTCTTCTTGAATCACTGTTTCGCGGTCAAGCACGATTTCAGTACGCTCATTAGAAACTACTTCACCAGTAGCTTCATCAGCGAAGTCTTCATACCATGTCTTCAACACACGACCAGCAAGACGACGACCTACCGCCTTCTTTAGGTTAGTTTTATTTACTTTGAGTTCTTCAGCAAGACCAAAGATTTCGATAATGTCCTTATCAGTTTCAAGACCAATAGCACGCAACAAAGTTGTTACAGGTAACTTCTTCTTACGATCGATGTAAGCATACATCACATTGTTAATGTCGGTGGCAAATTCAATCCACGATCCGCGGAATGGAATAATACGAGCCGAATACAACTTAGTACCGTTAGCATGAGTGCTTTGACCAAAGAATACACCTGGAGAACGGTGCAATTGTGAAACAACAACGCGTTCAGCACCATTGATGATGAACGTACCCTTATCGGTCATATATGGAATTGGTCCAAGATAAACATCCTGAACTACTGTATCAAATTCTTCGTGGTCGGGGTCGGTACAATACAACTTAAGCTTTGCCTTCAATGGCACACTGTAAGTTAATGCACGTTCCAAGCATTCCTCTATTGTATAACGTGGAGGATCTATATAATAATCAAGGAATTCAAGTACAAAGTTATTGCGTGTATCCGCAATAGGGAAATTTTCAGCAAAAACCTTATAGAGTCCCTCGTTTTTTCTTTTTTCAGTTGGTGTATCCAATTGCAAGAAGTCTCTAAATGACTTCAATTGCACATCAAGAAAATCTGGAAATGGTAGTGGATTCTTGACTGACGCAAAATTTATGCGAGGTTGTTTTGTTGTAACTGACATTGAATATCAAATTAAGTGAACTCAAAATAAAATAATAACACAAAAAGGTTAAGAACCTATTTTATTAATGGTTCTTAACCTAATTACCTGAGAATCAGGCAATATTATTTAAGTTCAACTTCTGCGCCAGCTTCTTCAAGTTGCTTCTTAAGACCTTCAGCGTCAGCCTTAGCAAGACCTTCCTTAACAACGCTTGGAGTACCGTCTACAAGTTCCTTAGCTTCCTTCAAGCCAAGACCTGTAAGTTCCTTAACCAATTTAACAACAGCTAGCTTGCTAGCACCTGCTGACTTAAGAACTACATCGAATGAGCTCTTTTCTTCTTCAGCAGCAGCACCTGCAGCAGCAGGAGCAGCAACAGCAACAGCTGCAGCAGCTGGTTCGATACC
>JAEIGA010004261.1_pt1 | contig 22135 bp, 36 predicted proteins | sample 9270691 | NCBI WGS metagenome assembly JAEIGA01 (sample SAMN17057246, study PRJNA624740) | gut metagenome | biome: biome; isolation source: fecal sample | host: Bos grunniens | place: China: Xizang | collected 2019 | reverse complement strand
GCAGCATCGGTTGTAGGCCTTATTCTACCCGCCACCGAAATGGCTGGCATGGGCGGTTGGTGGCAAGTAGGTATCGGTGTTTTACTGGGTGCGCTGTTTCTTAATTTGCTCGATAACATTACACCCCACTTGCACAAAATAACAGGATTGGATGCCGAGCAACACAGCAACAATCAACACATCAACAAGGTTTTGCTATTTGTTTTGGCCATTGCCATTCACAAACTACCCGAAGGCATTGCTGCAGGTGTTGGCTTTAACAACAGCACCGACGATGCTGCTTGGAGCGTTACCTTTGGTCTGGCTTTGCAAAATATTCCCGAAGGCATGGTAGTAATCTCACCCTTGTTACTAAGCGGTGTTAGCCGATTACGCACCCTGCTCATATCACTCTCCATTGGTTTGCTTGAAATCGTAGGGGTTTGGATTGGCTACGGATTGGGCGCCATATCGCTTATTATGCTACCTGTTATGCTTGCCTTTGCAGGTGGCGCCATGCTGTACGTTATCAGCGACGAGATGATTCCCGAAACCCACGCCCACGGCTACCACAAAGCCGCCACCTACGCCCTCCTCTGCGGCTTCATGACCCTCGTCTTCATGGAAGGAGCGTTGTAACCCCCTTACCTCAACAGTGGTTCGGCGTGGATACCAATGTGGGTATTCTTGCCAAAAGCTTCTTTGAGCGATGTTTCGATGCGCTTGGTTACATCGTGTGCTTCTCTGAGCGGCATCGTGGCATCCATTCTAATATGAATTTCAATGGCGATGGCATTGCCAATGTTGCGTGTACGCAAATGATGGGGTTGCTTCACTTCGGGATGCGACAACACAATCTCCATGATTTTATCTTCCACCTCTTTGGGCAACGATTTTTCCAGCAGTTCATCAATACAAGGTTTTATCAAACCAATGGCAACTTTTATGATAAACACACTCACCATAAAAGCGGCTATCGGATCAAGCACGCGCCAATGTACCCCCAAAAACATCGCCCCAGCAATCCCTACCAACGTACCAATAGACGAGAGCGCATCGCTTCTATGGTGCCAGGCATTGGCCATCACGACCTTTGAATCCAATTTTTTACCTTTATATACGGTATATTGATACAATACCTCCTTGAACAAAATAGAAACCACCGCCGCTACTAGTGCCAACATTCCAGGGGATTCCAATTGCTTTCCTCCAAAGAAATCGACAATATCGATAACTGAATTGACCAATAAGCCAATACCCACACCTAATAAAATAAGCCCAATTACTGCCGTAGCCAAGGTCTCGTATTTGCCATGGCCGTAATCATGGTCTTCGTCTTGAGGCTTTTCGGATATGCGTACAAACATAATTACGATGACATCCGTTATAAAATCCGATAAAGAATGTACCGCATCGGCAATCATAGCCGAGCTTCGCCCTACTATGCCTGCTACAAACTTAAACACCAGCAAAAGGAAGTTAACCAAACTCCCCCACAGCGTCACCTTGTAAATTTCTTTTTCTCTATCCGATACCTGCAATGCCATACTTTTATACTATTTGAATCTATTCGATACTTCTTTCAACAAACGTTCGGCAACAGCCCCTTTTAGTACGGCGTCCGATGCCTCTGGGTAGGTAAACCAACGTGCATCATTCACCTCTTCCACGTTTCGATGCGATAAATCCTCATCTGCTACCTCGGCATAATAGGCCAGCATCAAGGTATTAGATGGCGCATAATATTGCGTAAACAGGGGTTCGTAACACAAAGGAATCATGCCCATTTCTTCTTTCATCTCGCGTAGCAGAGCCGCTTCTGCACTTTCGCCCTTGTTTACGTAACCGCCCAAGAAGTTATACTTTTGCCTGCCATATTGGCGCATCATCATTACCTTATCGCATTTAGGCGTAAAAACAGCCACGCATATCGCCACATTGAACATTTCAAAGCGATATTCACCACAAACGGGGCAAAACGGTATTTCCTTGCCTTCGTCTTTCAAGAAACGCAATTCAAGCGCCGTACCACATACAGAACAATGTTTCATCATTTTAATTGGATTAACTACAAAACCATGCGGGCACTTTTTCCCTTCGGTCAACAACACGTCGACCAGCTCAGTGACCGTACAAGTCATACAGCAAAATCTCGTCCCCTTCACAAAGGTAGTATTTTATCTCTGGAAGAATCAGAAAAAGGCACAAAAAAAAGAGGACTCACGTTTGTAAGTCCTCTTTTGTGGGCGATGACGGATTCGAACCGCCGACTGCTAACAGTATCAAAACACCTTTACAGAACCCTATAAGGTACATTTTATATGTTATAAATCTTCTATTTGGCGCAATTTTGGCGCACTTTTATTGCTTGTTTAGGATGGATAGCAATGTTTTTATTTGGCTGTCTTTTTCCTTGATTTGGCTGTCTTTTTCCTTGATTTGGCTGTCTTTTTCCTTGATACGCTCTTCTTTCTCTACCAGCAGCCTTTCGCGCTCTGCAATGGTTCTTTCTAAATCGTCTATTTGTTTGCGCAGCACATCGGGGCTGTCGCTGTAATATTGGCGGTTGTCGATATGATTGTTATTAAAGTCTCTACCGCTATTATTGATAATTACTCCTGTATTTACAGAGCTATCAAACATAGACGTATCCCAGTCAGATTCTCTAAGCTTAAGCAATTTTTCATCGGGCAAATCGCATTTACCTTTTATAATCTGACTAACAAAAGCTGTCGACGTACCTAAGTAGTCGGCAACCTTTTTCTGTGTTAACTTATTAACTTTTATAAAGGTTTGAAATTCAGCTATGTAATACCTTTTCTTCATAAAAAGATAAAAATTCCTTTATATTTACTTTGTATTTACTTTATTTTTACTTTACTTTGCACTTGTAAGGTAAAACACTACAAGTGTAAGGCAAAAAACCGAAATAAACAACTTTAAAATGAAATTTTAACATTATGAGCAAAAAGTTTAAAACCTACCAGGAGGCCTTTGATGCTGTTAAGAATTTAGGCAAAGATTTGAAAAATTCTGACATGGAATTTATTCTAATTTTTTGCGATAAAATCGAGGTGACTCCATTCATACATGCTGAAGCGTATAGAACAATTACAATGCTAAGAGCATTATTAGCAATATTAAGTAAGTCTTCTCGCCAATCAATATTATCTGTATTAGAAACACTTAACGATGCGACTGAATACGAACGTATGGCATTTGTTAAAGCTTACAATCAAATAATTGAAGAATATTAAAAAAAGTACAATGAGCAATAGTTTTAGACCAGGAATGGAGCAGCTAAGGTACGCTGACTTTCCAAAAGCAAAAAAAGAGATAATGGAAGCTCTTAACATTACCAGCAGAAGCAGCTGGGCAGCTCGCCTAAAAGGCCACGTAGAGCCAAAAGTAACAGAGAAAAATGTAATTGAACAAATCTTAGCCAAATACGGCGTAACTAAAAACATTTGGGGGTAATCTAAAAATCAAAAATACTATGTTATTCGAAACAGTAAACGGCTATAAACTATTGGTAGAGCACAGCCGAGCCACCGAGATTGCAGATTTTTTGGTAGAAAAGAATATTCAGGTATACGAAATTAGATTTCCGTATAATGCAAAAGAGGCGTGGATTATGATATCTGCCTATAAAGAAGACAAAAGCAAGATAGCAGATACATTGTTAGAACTTGAAAAACGCGGATTTATAGATAGCGAAACCGACCAACTACCCTACTAAGCTATGAACAGTGATTTTAGAACCTGGTACTCCGAGCTGCCCAAGTCGGAGTACCGCAAAAAACGGCAAGAAATAATAGACGGATGCCGCATTACGCGCGCCGTGTTCTATAACTGGCTAAGCGGAGCAACGCCTGTACCTTGCTGCCATTACCACACCATCAATACCATTGCAGGTATAACCCTATTTAGATTAAAACTATGAAACAAGCAATACTTAACGCTACACGCGGCGGATTAGATATAATATTATCATACTTTCCCGAAGCCGAAGCCTGTATAGGTACCAACAAGCATTTTAAAATGCGCCCTGGAGAGAGCGATGCCAGTGCGTGCATTAAAGAGATAAAGGGCGTATGGTATGTAACCGACTTTGGCGCAGAATCTAAGGCTAAAAACTGCTTTGACATTGTAATGGCCGAAGAGGGTGTTAACTTTAGCAAGGCAATCTATTTTATTGCAGACAGATTCCGCGTTGATATAGGCTTTAAGGCAGAGATAAACAGGCCTATTAAGGAGTTTAAAACGGTAGCTGCCGACGCTAAAATTGGTTTTGTAGAAGCTGTAGAAAAAGATGATCCATACAGCGATGTATCTGTTTTGGGTGCCATGGTAACGCCCGATGTAATGCGCAGGTATAACATTAAGTCGCTTAAAAGCTATAGCAAAGTGTTTAAAAAGGACAATGGCACCAAGTGCCAGGTTACAATAAGCAGCAACGAGAATTTTCCCATTTTTATGTTTGACTACGGCACATGGCAAAAAATTTATGCGCCCATGGCCTACGACAAAAAGGATCGTTTCTTTTATGTTGGCGAAAAACCACGCGACCATGTATTTTTTGGGCTTAAACAACTGCAAGAAGTACATGCTAAATTGGAACAGCAAGAGCCATTGCAGGATGGAAAAGAATCACGTAAACCCACTAAGTTAGATTACGTTTTTATATGCGCTGGCGAGCGCGATGCGCTTAACTGCATTGGTATGGGATATACGGCTGTTTGGATGAATAGCGAAACAGCCGAATTGCGAGAAAAAGATATAAACTTATTGTATCGATACGCCGAGAAAGTAATCAATATTCCCGACATTGACGAAACTGGTGTGCGTATGGGCATTGAACGCGCGCTAAAACATTGGCGTTTGCATACGCTGCTACTACCATCGTGGATTAGCAATTTTAAAGATCGTCGAGGCAATAAACGCAAAGACTTAACCGATTTTTGCGAACTATCCAGCCGACATGAGTTTGATAAGCTGGTTTATACCGCCGTTCAGTGCCAGTTTTGGGAGAAAGGCAAAAAGAAAGATAGTTTAGAAATTAACACCATTAGCCTGCTATGGTACCTACGTTGCTGTGGTTTTGCCCGAATTAAAGACAAAAACAGCCCTAACGAACGCTATGTGCGCATTCAAGGCTATAGGGTAAAAGAATATAAAGCCAAAGAAATTAGGGCTTTTGTTAAAGAGCAACTGCGCGAACAGGCTGTATCGATACAGATTCAACGTCTGTATCAGGATAGCAAAAAAACTACATCGTCCCTATGCGACGATTTACCATTGGTAGAAATCGACCTGGATAAAAGCGACCACCAAAGCCGCATCTTTTACTTTGAAAACACGGCTATTAAAGTATCGGCCAAGGATATAGAAACCATATCTACCAAGAACAGCAGCAAACACTGCTGGGATAAGGCCATTGCTCCGCACCGATTTAAACGTATGGATGCTGCTTTTACTCTAAACGATGGCTACTTTGAGGTAAAACATACACAAAGTAAGCTGTTTGCTTCGCTGGTAAATGCCAGCCGTATGTATTGGCGTCAAGAATTTGAAGAGAGGACTACTGGCAACGCCGATGAAGATGCTCGTTACTTGCTGGATTATAAGTTTTCTGTGTATGGCCCTCGCCTATCGGCCGAGGAACAGCACGAACAGGTGCGACATTTGGCCAACAAGTGCTATGCTATTGGTTATATGCTGCACCAGTATAAAGTAGAATCTAAACCTATGGCGGTATGGATTATGGAGAACCGTTTAAGCGAAGATGGCGAGAGCTCTGGCGGTAGCGGTAAATCGTTCCTAATTAACGCTATTAAGCGTTTAAACCTGCTTAATGTAGTTACGCTCCAAGGGCGCGAAAAAGGCCTTACAGAAAACAAACACTTATTAGACCGCGTAAGCTGCTGGACAGACATACTTCTTATTGACGATCCTCGCCAGTATTTTGATTTTGACACGTTCTACAGCCTAATTACAGGTAACACTACCATTAACCGCAAAGGACAGGATTCTTACGAAATAGACTATCACGATAGCCCTATTACGGTGTTTGCTTCTAACTTTCCACCCGTTGGTGCCAAACAAGGTAGCACGGAAAGGCGTTTGCTTTATATGGTGTATTCAGACTATTACCATGCACAAGGCACTGCATATAACGAATTTAGGAGCATTGCCGACGATTTTGGCAAAGACCTATTTGGACATAATTACACCGAGGATGAATACAATGCTGATTATAATTTTTGTATAGACTGTCTGCAAATGTATTTGCAATGTACGGCGCATGGCGAGGTAATAAGGCCGCCCATGGAGAACGTATATAAGCGCATCAATATTGCCGAAATGGGCAATGGCGGATTTTTGGAATGGGCAGAACTATATTTTGCACCTGGCAGCGATAATTTAGATACGCTTATATCGCGCAAAGAAGCCTTTGAAAATTTTAGAGACGAAACAGGCAACCGCACCTGGAGCCAACAGAAATTTAAGAAGGCCCTTGCTGCTTATTGCGAAAACAGCGATTACATTATACAGTTAGACCCACCACAGCTGCGCAAAGGCAGTAAGCGCATAACACGCAAAATAAACGGCGTACAGCGCGAATATTTCTACATCCAAACCAAGGACGAGGTAAACGAGACTATCAAAAGTAGTTGGTGCTAAAGAAAATATTTATACATTTGTAACGTTATCACATCATGGAAATGAAAGACCCTATTAAAGAAGCACAGCGTTATATTGAAAACGCTAAAACGCTGCTAAAAGAGAAAGCAATACTAAATCCGGAAACTCGTTCATACGAAGATTCTAAGTACGTTAAATTGGCTGGCCATGCTCTATGGACTGGTGCTATTATTGCGCTTTGTTATTCTCTTAAAATTGAGAAAAAACCAAGACAGCGTCTCGATATTAAAGATTTTCAAGAAGCGGCATCTAAACGCAACAAGAAACTTCTCGGTTTTCTTGTTAATCAATATCAAGCTGCACATATTATCATGGGATATGATGGTTATAAGGGCGTAGGTAACGCCAAAGATGCAATCTATTATACCCAAGAGATTGTGGACTGGTGCGATAAAAATCGCCCAAAATCATAACTTAATACAAAAAAGTCCTAGGAACAGGCGACTGCATCACATCGATGCGGTCGTTTTTTTTTGTAAACAAAATCCATTATATTTGCAGAAAGAAATATTTGGAGGACAATGTTATGGCAACCTACGTAATCAATATTAACGAAAGAACAAATACAGGAAAAAGTTTATTAGGTTATTTAAGAAGTTTAGGGGTAATCATAGAGGATGAAACACCTAAATTTAATGCTACGACTAAAAAAGCATTTCAGGAAGCAAAACAAGGTAAGGTTACTCGCTACAATAGCTTTAATGATCTATTAAATGAGGTAAGATGAGGACTATTGTTTCTACTAATCAATTTAAAAAGGACTTGCGATTGGCTCTTAAAAGGAATTTGCCAGAAGCAGAAATCGCAGAGGTAATTAACATGTTGGCCAAGGATATTCCTTTACCTATTTACTATCGTGACCATGAACTAAAAGGAGACTATAAAGGAACAAGAGAGTGCCATATAAGGCCTGATTGGTTACTCATTTACGAAAAGAGTGACACAAACGACCTTAAGATTATAACGTTAATTAGAACTGGTTCACATTCTGATCTTTTCTAATATTCCTTCTATCCATCATATTTATACCAGGCGACTGCATCACATCGATGCGGTCGCTTTTGTTTTACCGTCCCACCATGCCGTGCTGCAGTTACAAAGATTACACCACCCATGCCACCCAGCGGAGTGTTCAGAGGGGTACGTGTATCGACCCCGCCACCCCTTAAACCCCTTACCTATATTTTTACCCTTTTAATTTGTATCTTTGTATCCTTTGAAAGAAAAAGAAATATAATATATTGAATTATAGATAGTTATAGCGGATACAAAACGGATACAAAAAAGATACAAAAAGGGCACAAAAAAAGTGTTGTTATTACGGTAATAACAAGTTTTGTCGGTTTTTGGGCTAATCTATTGCATTTGAGGGTGTTTGCACTTACTTTTGGGCGTAAACAAACTTAAAATCATAAACAAATGGCCAATCAAACGTTTAGTATTCGACTATCGGACGAATACATTAACATCTTTAACAAACTACACGAACAAGCCAACGAGGCAAATCCCATTTCTAAATCTGCATTCTTTGAAAAAGTATTGGATTTCTTTGCCAATCCCAAGGTAAAAGAAATTGAGGTTATACGCGATAGAGATGAAACTACGGCATTGGTTGCCACGCAAGCAGAACACATAAAAAAATTAGAAGCTGAAATTGCCGAAATAAAAGGTTTATTAGAGCAATCTAATAGTAAACAGGACGAAATTGCACAGTTTGCTGATAGTTTACAACAAGAAAACGCAAGTTTACAGACAGAAATAAAGGTTTTGCATGAACGTTTACAGGCAGAAGTAGACCGAACGGTAACAGACCTTATGAAAGAGTTCCCAGCTCAATTACTTATACTTACAGCAGAACGTTTATCTGCCAAGTACAGACGTGCTATTAACCCAATCGACATTCTACAGGATATGTTCCTACGTTACACCATAGAGCGTTGGAATAAATGGTTCTACGACTGGGTGCTTACAGATGATGAGATTGTAAAAGAAGCTCAAAAAATCAATCCTGCTATTACCAGCATTAAACAACTTAAAAACTTTGTGATAAAATGATGTTTGAATCACTATTAAAAACCTTTATGCCACAGGCAAAGAAATACCTTGGCCAAGTAAATACGTTTATTGCAGAGCAACTAAACAGTATGCCTTGCAAGCGCGAAGCGGGCGAATACGCTGCGTATACCATTATTGCGAGTAAAACTGGCGATGCTTATGTAATACCATGTATTTACGACAAAGACGACAAGTTAGTAAGCAACGGCGAGAAAGTAAAAGTTACTGATTTTTTAACCCAAATAATTGACGCGTATGGCTCTAAACGATGATATTAACGATAGCGAATATACCTTTAGCGACGGCGACCTAACGGCGTTTAACGATGAGTTTACTAAGCCTAAACAAGATATGGGTATTACTGAAGAAGTAGAAGACGATCCATATTTTGGTGAAGACGAAGACGATGGTTTTACCACAATGGAACCTGGAGAAGATGGAGTGCCTGTTGGTAATGTAATGAGCATGGCCCAAGCACGCGAAATAAGCAAAGGCCTTACCATTGGAGCCGACTCGATGATTTCGGGTGTAATGGGTATGTTTAACGGTGGCGACGCCTCGCCGTTCCGCATGACTGCAGACGAGCGTGCACAGGTAGTTACCAGTTTGGCAACTGTACTTAAACACAACAATGCCCATGTGTCACCTACATGGGGGCTTGTGATTGTTTTGATTACCATTTACGCTGGTAAGGCTATGACATTGCACCAGCTAAGAGCAGAACGCAAAAAAACAGAAAAACCAACTACACTAGTAGAAGCAGATGGAACGCCCAGCTAAATTGGTTATACTATTAGGAACTAACGGAACAGGCAAAACTACCATGCTTCGCAAGATACTGGCCGAAAGTGGACAGCGGGCACTTATTGTTACTCCAGACGATATAGAATGGACCGATTTGCCTGTTAACGAGCTTACCACCAAAAAGGATTTTGAGTTTGCAGGTATGTGCCGGCATATCTACAATCCCGAAAAAACGCTGGATGCCATTAAATTCTATAAAAAAGGAATATTGGTGTTTGACGATTGCCGTAGCTACTTTCAGAACAACACAGACCCACGAGTAAGAGATCTGCTTATTCGACGCCGCCAGCGTAGTGTAGATGTGTTTGCCGTAGGCCATGGGTTTACGCAAGTACCGCCTGTATTCTTTACGTTTGCAAGTGATTACATATTGTTTAAAACGTGCGATAACATTAAAATGCGTAAAAACTGTATTGTAAACTACGAGTTTATGGCGCGCTGCCAACAATATGTAAACGAACAATCAAAATTAGATTTACACGTGTACAGGCATATTAAGGTGTAGCGAATAACATGTGTACTAAAACCAGACAAGAAATAGCCAATGAATTAGGATGTACAGTAAAAACACTTAACAAGTGGCTGCATCCTATCTCTACCCGTTTAGGCATAACACGCTATCAGCGTTACTTTACCCCTAAGCAGGTTACCGCTATATACGAATACCTGGTAGTAGAGCAAGATACTTGACCGTATTTAAATTTTGCGTATATTTGCAGTGTAAACACTTAAATATACATGATTATGGCTACAATAACGTTAGAATATGATGCAAGAAATTCTATAATTAAATCACTTATAGAGCATATTTCATCAATTAAGGGTATTAAAATAATCAAGGAGGACGAACCTAAGTATAACAAAAAAATGATTGAGAAAATCAATCAATCTAAAAAAGAATTTGCAAGCAAGCAAAGCAAAGTTATCAAAACAGAGGATTTATGGAAGTAGAATATTCTAAACAAGCCTTAAATGATTTAGAATTTTGGAAAAAGAATGCGAGCCCTGCTATTAAAAATAAGATAACGGCATTGATTTCTGACATTCAAAAAACTCCTTTTAAAGGTATCGGAAAACCAGAAGCTTTAAAAGGAAATCTTTCGGGTTTATGGTCCAGGCGAATTGATGATAAAAATAGAATCATATATGGAGTAACATCTGAGTACATACAGATATATTCTCTGAAAGGACATTATTTAGATAAATAATAATACAGTTACACAGCATCCCAGCACAGCAATGTGTTGGGATTTTTTTTGGCCAAATGTTGCCAAAAATGGCCAAATGTTGCCAAATGTTGCCCAAAATGACCAAAAGCGGAAAGTGTGTTTTGTGGGTGTTTTAAGTTTGCAAGCATAAATAACAAACTAAATTTTAAACAACATGAACTCTACTAAAACCGCCGTAATTATCGGAATTATAATCCTTGTAGGCGTTGGAGCACTAATCTACGCCAACCGCGACAAATTTGCTTCTAAAACCACTCCCACCGAAGAAGCTCCCGCCGCATAACAAACAAAAAAAATAAACCTTTAAATTTATTGTAACATGACAAACTTTAAAAAAGTAGGGTCAATGATTATTGACGACAAAACAATCAACCGTGCACTCGCCGCAAAAGCAGAAGGTAGTACCTACATTGGTCTTGGAGACCCAATGGTCGATTTCGGAGAAGCTACTCATTTTGTTGACGAAAAAGATTCTGGCAAAGATTTTGACATCAAATTCGTGAACAACTCAACGACTAAAACCATCAAAGTTCAATTCAACAAATTGTTGAGTGGTATTTTGGAAGGTTATCAATCGTTGAAGGAAGGCACTATTGACGCCGATTTGCAGGTATCCGGTACCCCAAACAGCGTAGATATGTTGGTGGCGTATGTAGAAAAGAATCCAATTCGCCTTTTGAGTGCCAAATTCAAAGTTGACAGCGAGGAGCAATTGGATGAACCTATGAAATACATTGTTGAAGATGTATTTGGTTCAAAAACCGAAAAACAATACGTTCCAAGCAAAGCGCAATCTGCTGATACCAACAACCCAAAAGTAGTTGATTTGGAATTGAACAAGTGTGTTCTATCTGACAAGTCAACCATCGTGTTAGGTATTCGCCCAGGTCGTTCTTTGAACTTGTCGTTGGTTTTTGGTGCCGCATTGGACACTGCCAACGCTTTGAATAAGAAATTCGACGAAGCCAAAGACACCATGGCAGTAGCTTACGTTCGTTCAAAAAACAAAGCGTAAGATTCGCTCGTAAATCAAATTAAATGGGTATCGCCCGCCGTCTATAGGCATCGGCGGTACCCTTAATTTTTAACTACACTATTATCATGAAACAACTGGATAACAAAAAGGTTTTGATTGCATTGCAGACTCGTGTAAAAGCTAACGAGAATGCAGTAAGATTATATTTCCAACAGGCTGGAGTGCCATTGTGTGACGAAGAGAAAATCACACTCAACGATATGGCGAACCTAATGGAGACGAACCATGCAATTTGGGAAAAGTGTATGCGCTTCTTGTATAGTGACGCAGAGAAACTGATTGCCGAAAATCCACAACATTTTGGTGGTACCGCTAACGCTGATGGAGAATCTACCAACTTCAACTACCTTGGACTAATTGGTTCTACTTTAGCTGGTGCTGGTAGCTTCCTTGCAGGTGGCAATGAAGATGCATTGGTTTTGCAACAAGCTGATTATGAACGCCAATTAGCTGCACAAGAAGCAGCTTCTTCAAAGCGTACACTTTGGATTGTGTTAGGTATTTTGGCAGTAATCATTATTGCCGCAGTATTCATTTTTCGTAAAAGATTTTAGGCTATGACAGAAACAGGATGGAATGCACTATCAGGCATTTTAGAAGGCGCATTTTCAGCGGCTAGTGGTATCGCTAGCACGGTTGTTGGTGGCAAAACAGATATTGCCCAAATTGAAGCCAATACAACAAGTAAGGTAGACGATAGCGACACCAATCGCACAATGATCATTGTGGGAGGTGTTGTAGCCGTTGTATTGATTGGTATTGTGCTATATGGGGTATTCGTAAAGAGAAAATGACGGAAAAGATAGTTGTTTTACCACGCTTTAGGCATTCACCTGGCAACCCAGCTCGTTGTCATATACCTACTGGTACCATTGAAATAAATGGTGCACTATGGCCATTTCTTACACCAGAACAACAAGAATTTGTTTTGAACCACGAACGAGGCCATAGAGATCTGAAAACTTACAATGAAGTAGAAGCAGATAATTACGCACTCAATAAAATGGCACTCAAAAAGCCATATTCGCTGCGTAATCATATTGATAGCGTAAAAACAATTAGCAAGGGTAACCAGGAGCGCGTGCACAATGCACAAGTTATGGCATTAAGGGTAGCAGCTAAAGATGGCTCCACAGAAGCTGCACGTCTTTTACAACTACCCATGTATGCCAATGCAACTGGTAACAACCACAGTCGTTATTATATACTTTGTATCATTTTAATAATTGGATTATTATGTTGGATAAAAATAAAAAAATGATTCTTCTGTTGTTAGTAGCAGCAATTATCGCCTATTTCTTATTCTTTCGTAAAAAGACGGAGAAGAAGACCGCAGAGGAAACTATCAAAGAAGGTGTTGCGAGCACGTTGTCGCGTAGTGCCACCGAGTCGTTAAGCGCCGTGCAGATGAGTGACGAAGATGAAGAGTACAACCTGCTACGCCAAGAATATAGCGACCGATATGGTGAGGCTGCAAAGAATAGTTGGACCAAAGCAATGATCCAACAAAAGATTGACGAATACGATGCTCGTAGCAAATATTTAGACATGCTTGCAGAAATTTCGGGTGAAGATAAATTGGAAGATGCTTCTACCATGAACAGCGAAGAAATTTTGCGCTTGATTGAAACTGAAAAACAACGTATTGCTAAAGAACTAGAGAGTGCAAGAGTTGCATATAAAGCTGCTACTGGTAAGGATGCAGATAGCACCCTTAATTCGTATGGTATTTACGCTGCTATTGCTAACGAACTTGCCAAGGCTCAACAAGAGTACACCAATTTTACCGGAGAAAAAGCACCAGCATCATGCACTACTGCAGTAAAAGTACGCGAAGCTCTAACAAACAAGAAAAAACAAATGAGAGACGAGTGGAACTCTCGCAAAAATCATATTCTTACAAAAGCTTCTCTAGTAGCAGATAAATTGAAAGTCCGTGCAGTGGCCAAGGGAGAATTAGAGACGGCTTTTAAAGAAGTTTACTATTACAACGAAAGAGACTTTTATGTTTGGTTTGAGAATTGTTATGCAATGGCTTTAAATGAGAATAGGGGATTGCTAGATGAGTTGAAAGATATCAATACTTCAATTTTATATGGCGGTGACCTTAAAATTCTTGCTGGAGCAATTATATCGCGTCGACAAACTAACTACAAGTTGGGTTTAAGAATTGACGAATATGGCCGTGTAACTAACTAAACATCTAAGACATGGAACATTTATTGGATTTATACATTCAAAATTCGGAAAATGAGCAAGGTTCATTTGAGATGACATTGGCTGCCGAAGTAGTTGAGAGGGAACGCAATCGTATGTATGGTGGTGCACAAACAGCCATTGAAGCAACAGAGAAAGTGGCAGATAAGGTTGCCGAATACATATCTTCCACTGATGCTACGCCCGTGGTGCCTGAATTGGTCGCGCCTACGCCAGGTTGTCAATCAGTCGCCGTAATCAGCAGGACCAACTCTGCCACCAACTGGTGGCTTGCGCTAATCGCATTTTTGTTATTCATGATTCTTTGTAATATAGGAGAATAGTTTATGAGCAATACGAATGATAACAATAAAACAATACTAGGTAATATCGGCAATATTGGTTTTGATATTAACCTTACAGCACTTTCCGCAACGTATTTGTGCGTGGCATTGGTAATTCCAATTTTAGTATTTTATATTTTAAAAAAGAAACAATTATGAAAAAATTTTTAACTACCAAAGTAATCATAACAGTAGTAATAGTATTACTGGTATGTGCAGTTGCTATTTGGGGTATTCTAGGCCTTAAAAATAGTATTAAATCTAGTGTTCAGAATGGTAAATTGGTGGACGAAGTAAATGCAGAAATTGACACAAACAAGGTTTCTCTTACCCAGTCGCAATTCAACACATTGGCAAGCAAACTTCACACTGCCATGAATGGCATGGGAACAGATGAAGATTCTATTTACGATGCTTTCAAAACTATCAATTCACGCTCTGATTTGTTGCAGTTAATTAAGACTTTTGGTGTAAAGGACGGTGAGACGCTTAAAGAATGGTTATACGATGATTTATCATCATCTGATATTCAGCATATCAACGAGATTTTAGCGTCTAAAAACATCAATTATGCATTCTAATAAAACAAAAGCTGCTGTGGTTATTTGCATCGTTTCTATTGCGATAGCCACAGTGTTGTATTTCGTGGTTTATTTCAACAAAAAAAATACACGACCTAAAGCAACCGTCGAGATAGGACCGTTAATATTAGACGAATTTAACTGCGACTAACGGAGAGGATTATAAAAATGAAACTGACTAATCGGCAAATAGTAATTGTAGGGACTGTTGCCATGGTGAGTCTTACGGCTGCCACTATTTGTTATATCATTTTTAGAGTTATGAACAAGACAAATATGAAGATATCTGCCAACGGATTATCCCTCATTAAACAGCACGAAGGTTTGCGCTTAACAGCCTACCAGTGTAGTGCCGGAGTATGGACCATTGGATATGGTCACACTAAAGGAGTTAAAGAAGGAGACACCTGTACACAAGATCAAGCCGATGCTTGGCTTTTAGAAGATGTAGAACATGCCGAGGGTGCCGTAAATAGTCAAGGACTAACGCTCACTCAGAACCAGTTTGACGCATTGGTAAGCTTTGTTTTTAATGTAGGTGTTAGTGCTTTTAAGAAGTCAACTCTGCTTAAAAAGATTAAAGCAAATCCCAATGATCCTGATATCGCCAACGAATTTGCCAAATGGAAGTACGCTAACGGCAATGTAATAACCGGCCTGGCTAATCGTCGCGCCAAAGAAAGTAACCTTTATTTTGCATAAACCATGATAGATAATATCATTTTTAAACCAGGAAAAGAAGAGCCTGTTTGCGTCGTTGCTGAAGCCAGCAACGAAACGCACCATATCCAATACATGGGCTACGCCAGGCGTGGTACCACAAACCTTGACGAAGACAAATTCTGCATTTTGCGTGTTGCCTGCGACAAACAAACAGGTATTACCACTTACCAGTGGAGTAATGGTTCATTGCAGCGCAACGTAGCTTTCAGCGAGAGAGAAAATGTCAGTTATAACTTTTTAATTTAACACACTATGAACTATAAAATACCTTTTGGTGGTTGTTCCTGTGGATGCGGTACCAGTGGTAATAATGCCGGTGGTGCTACTACATACAAGCTATTGACAAGTGAAGACCCTGTAGTATCATTAAAAGAAAATACAATTGCAGAATTGGACTTTTCTAAGATGTCTGAAATCTCTGGTATTGATCTAGAAACTGCTTCAGATCAAGTAAGTGCAGGTTTTCAAACAGTTGAAGGGAGAAATATTTATGTTCCAAAATTAAAAGAAGAAACAGAATATCCATTTGGGGTTTGTTTTGGAGCTTTCCGGTATACTGAAGGAATTGCTATTCGCGATAATGCTCCTTATCTAAACTGGTATTTTGGTGGATTAAACGGATGCTCGGAATTTTTAAAAGGAAATCCGGATGGTTTATCATTCTGGAGGCAACTGCTATATTATTATAACGAGTTTTATGGAGATAATGTTTCTAAAGAGAGTTATGGTTTTTTAAGGGCAAGAAAAGCTAGACATGAATTTATAGATTTTAGTATATGTGATTATTTGGAAGAATTCCCTTATATGATGAACCTAGATGAGATCGTATGGTATCTGGGTAAATTATACGAAGCGGGATTCTTTCCATATAGAGAAAACATAGTTGTGCCACTTACAGACAGAATTCATGTGGCATTGGAAACTGATGAGATCTCCAGAGAAAGCTTTCTTTATTTTGCTATATTCAGATTTGACCAAAACAATAATATATGCTATTCGCATACAGTGGGAGCATATACATATGGTAATAGTCTTGGAAGTATAATCTATAGTGAAAGTACCTACTATGGAGCAGAAAAAATTCCTGCAGCATTTGTTTTCTGCCAAAAGAGAAAAGATGCGTTAGACGTTTATAAAATTCCGTTAGATATACCCTCTGATTTTAATAATGGTGGTAAAACCACTATTATGCTACGCAATACTCATAACAGCTATCTAGAGTTACAAGCAGTTGGTAAAACCTTTATGCCACTTCAAGGCGATGATCTTGTTTGGGAAAATTTGAAAGATTCATACGTGTTACCAATTCTTTATCATCGCGAAGGTACTATAGAATTAGAAACTATTAAACGTGGTGAAGAAGATACTATTTTGGTTTCTGAACATTTATGTTTTGTAAATCAACTATCAGGCTCTAGTTCTAACTCTTCTGATGGCTCAACATCGTCAGATGAAGATGATATTCTAGATTATTCAGATGTAGCCACTATTTATTCATCTATGTAACGCACTTAACCTATGAACATTTATAACAGCACAGGAGATATAACGATAATAACCACTCCAATAGAAAAATTAAAGCTATTCCATAGTTTATCTACCAAGCCTATGCAACAGGCTCCCTATCGATTCAACAACCAAAAAACATTCAATCAGTTTTGGTACACGGCATGGAGTATTTTGTCGGCTAAAGAAAATATTCCTGGTTGCCAATTTAATCTACATACCGACGATACAGGTGCTCGTTTGTTGGAAGGGTTGCCATACGACAATATTTACACCGACTTAAACGAGCTAGATACACACCTTAACCTATTTGCTTCTGCCAAATTTAAGGCGTTGGAAGCAGAAGAATTGGGCGCGATTCACATTGATGGGGATGTTATCCTTACTAATCCATTGGCAATTGAGATGCTCAACTACGAAATGAACGAAGTGATCGTGCAAAATGCTGAGCCTATCTACCAAAGAGAATTGAGCTTAATTAAACCACTCATTCACGATGCAGATAGATTGTTTGGAAAATCATCTTTTTGTTGCGGTGTTATTGGCATTGCCAACCAAGAACTAAAAGACAAATATATAGCCGATTATTGGCGTTATGCGGCCATTCTTAAACGTAACGGGCATATTGTTGACACCATTATGAAATGCAATCCTCGTGTTATTTTTGATTTACTCTTTGAACAAGCACGCCTATATACGTTGTGTGTAGAGGGTAAATATCCTGTTAAACGTTTGTGTAAGAACGTGAGCGGTATTTACGAGCTTCGCCACAGCGGAGTGTCGCACTACATTGGTAGCCTTAAACATAAAGAAGAGAATGTGGCAAGATGCAAAGCTGCTGTAAAAGAAATGGCACCAGAAATCTACACACGCCTTGCGGTTGCAGAAATGGAGGGTATATGATAAAATATGCCCACATTACCAGCTACCTTACAACTATTGTAATGCTGGCGTTGTTTGTATGCGGTTTTTTACTACCACCAGTTGGTGTTATCGACAACTCGGTTATCCAAGCTGGCGGCGAACTGATGGGCCTTGCTTTTATTGCCCAATTACCACGCGTTATACGCCTTATTGGTGATAGAGCAATTCGCATTAAAAAAGGCGATTTCAGCATCGAGGCCAGCGACACCGACGAGAAAGCATGAAAAGGATAAATCATACATCTGTAATATAATTGCTAAAATTTAACACTATGAAACTAAAAAATCCCATAGCAAAGCTGCATAAGAGTGAACTTCGCGTAGCAAGTCAAAAGTCTACAAGAAAGGCCAGGAACAAAAAGAACTGGTATGAAATACCAAAACCTAACGTATTAACCGCCAAAAAGAAGTAGCCATGCAAAAGATAACCGATACGTACAAACAGCCTATTACAGGAGGACGCTGCCAAAGATGGTGGGAACGTAATTACGATAATCTAAATAGTGTTAAGAACAAAAAACATAGACAAAACGAAAACCTATTTATTGATATTCGTAAATTCTTAGATGAATTTCAGCTTAAAGGTGTTGAATTTGGTAACTGGTTACAACAAGGAGAACGTTACGATCATCTTCTTGCTGCTGGTTATGGTCTTTACGAATTATCAAAATTGGTGGGCAAAAACATTGGTTTTGACGATAATGTGGGCATCGCTTTTGGTGCTCGTGGTATGCGTGGCGCTGCGGCGCATTTTGAACCTGTTGCCAACATGATAAACCTTACCAAAGAGAAAGGCGCAGGAACCTTAGCACACGAGTATGGCCATGCTATCGATTTTAATATAGGTGCATTCTGCGATCAACACAAAACATACGCTTACCTATCTGGTGGCAGAAGTACAGCTGCTACATTATCAGACAATGTAGGTTGGGAAATGCGCGCCATGGTAAACCAAATTGTCGACTATGTAAAAACAACCGATTCTTTTAAAAAGTTGTTTGAAAGAACCTACCCCAATAGTCCATACTGGCATAGACGCACCGAGGTGTTTGCCAGGTTCTTTGAACAATACGTTGCCTACAAAACCCAGTCTAAAAACGCTTACCTATGCAAACCATGGGATAAATACGTTAATGGCCTTAATAAATTGGCATATCTGCAAGAAGACGAATTTAAGCAAATCCTACCTGTAGCAGAGAAATTGGTGGCTCGCATTAAAGATTACGTAAGTGGCAATGGTTTGCCTCTTAAAAAAGCAGCTTATCCTACAGCTATTGTGTACAAACCTAAAGATGCTCCAGCTCCAGGAACTGCGGCTACAAAACAGCCACAAGACACAAAGGCTACAAAAAATAAAACATCTATTATTACTGCAGTACGAAACCCTAAAACAGGGAAAGGTACGTTGATAATAACAGGACAACCAAAGCAAACCTTATTGTTCTAACTATGGCAAATATAGATGATAAAATAGCACTCTTTATAAAAGAAGCTGGAGATAAAAGCAAGTATAATGTAGAGCAACAAAAGATTTATACAGCTTTTACTAAAACTAATGGTAAACCAATTCGCGTTCAGGTTGTGGATTGTGAAGGTGTTAAACTAAATGTTTCAATTGATCCTAAAACAGAAGTTTCTAAAATTCTAAAGAAACACTTTTATGAAGCTAATGGAACAATAAAAACGCAACATATATTAAAAATGTTTGATGTTATGCGTTCTGGAAAAAAAGCATTTAATAACGGTAATTACGTATATAGAAAAAAATACGTAAAAAATGGAGAAGTTTATTTTCTAGTTATTAAATTATTTCAAAATGGGAAAGATGCTATTTTAAAGTCCTTTCACAGTAACCTTGGATATAAATAAGAAAAAGGTTCTCAAGTTACCTTCTACTATCTTGTTTAACAAGAATGGCGTAAACTCTGAGAACCTTTCTGCAAATGTAATACTAATTTTTTTTAATAACAATACTTTAAATGAAAAAACTAATCTTATATATTATTACTTTAGGACTCTTTCTCGTATCATGTCGAGCACAAAAAGAGATCCTGAATGTAGAAAAGAATGATTCTGTTAAGATTGAATATCATACCATAATAGACACACTTATTATACGCGATACTGTATATATAAAAGGCACTACCATTACCGACAAGGAAAGCAATACACAGATACACTTCGGCGAGCAAGGTGGAAGCTATAATACAAAGACGGGCGAAGCCAACGGCGTAACTAGTGTTACAATGAGCAATAAGGAGAAAGAGCAAGCGGAAACGATTATATCGCTGACCAATGAAATTAACCGAATTACTGCACTAAACGATTCGCTCCAGAGTAAAATAAGTAGTGAAGATGTCAAAACTGAAGTTATCCCTGAGAAAATGAATAAATGGGAGAGATTTATTTATATTTGTGGTTATATACTATGGGCCTACATACTAATCCGACTGGCGATTTTTGTGCTGAAGATGTACTTAAAAAGGTAGCAAACTCAACGCTACCTTTTTTTTGTATCCAAATTTAAAAGTTTTGTATCTGTGTTTGTATCTTTACAAAACCCTAATAATGTGCATGTTAAAGTAAAAGGATACAAAAGATACAAAGATACAAAAATAATACACCTTTATTCGTCTGCTATGTTTTATGTGTTATACGTTTAAAACTTTGGCGCATTTTCTACAATTTTCTTAATCAAATTAGGGTCGGCATGATTGGCGTACCTGGTTGTCATAGCAAGGTCGTGATGGTCGGCGTGCTGCATTACAGTAAGCGGGTCGATACCACTCTTAAGCATATTGTTTATTCCAGTGTCGCGAAGCGAATACAGCTGCATTTCTACTGGCAATTTAAGAACCTTGCGCATCTTATCCCATTGCTTGGTAAAATAGCTCTCGTGACATGGTTCTTTATCTGGCAACATATCTGGTCCAAATAAATAAAGATTTGGTTGCTTATTTGCCGCATATTGAAGTTTTTCTAACAGGCTGGGTGTAAGTGCAGCATATCTTTGGTAGTGTGTTTTGGCATTGTCGGATGGTATAAAAATATGGTTTTCTTCTAAATTGATGTGTTTAATCTGTATAAATCGTATTTCTTTAGGTCGTATTAACGACGAATATACCAATTCGCATACAATAAGAAAATACGGATCGTGCACAGATAGATGGTCGGTTATACGCTGCCTGTAATTCTCTGGTATGATTATCCTTGTTTTTTGGGTAGTCTTTTTCTTCTGTATATTCTCAAACGGATTTTCTTTAGCATAGCATTTTTGTACCACCCAGCTAAAAAAAGCACTACCCTGCTTTACATGGTTATTGTAATTTACTACATTGATTTTGCGTACACCATATAAGTAATCCAAATACTGTATAACGATTATTTTATTAACCATAGAAGCATAAATACCTGGCGTGTTCTCTGCACACCAGGTGCCAAAAGATTTACACCAGCTTTTGTAACTTCTAAATGTGGCAGGCCTTACCTCCCGTTCTTTCTCCGATAGGTACAATTCTATTACTTCATCTAATTTTGTATATAGGCGAGTATTTTCGCTCTCAAAGAATGGCGACCAGCCGCCAGCTAACTTTGCATTGATGTGAGAAACCATTTCTGCTGCCATGGTTTTAAATTCAGCAAGTAGCTTATATCTTTTACGCAGATGATTAAGCCTAATACGTTTTCGTACTAGTTTGTTTTCTTTTGGATGAATAACGTAGAACTCTATATAAAACTCTGTTTTAGTTTTGACCAAAACAGCAGGTCTATATCTTTCGGAAGGTATGGTAGATATTTGGCTAACAGGCATTTTTTTTTTAGATACGTGGAAATGTACCTAAAAATTGTTGGCGCAATATTGGCGCAGTTGAGTCTGTATAAAAAGGAAAAACACCGCTTAACTTGCGGTGTTTCAATTAGTTGTGGGCGATGACGGATTCGAACCGCCGACCCTCTGCTTGTAAGGCAGATGCTCTGAACCAGCTGAGCTAATCGCCCTTGTTTCTCAATTGCGATGCAAAGATACGGCAATTTTTGAAACCTGCAAAATTTT
>JAEIGA010004260.1_pt1 | contig 22136 bp, 15 predicted proteins | sample 9270691 | NCBI WGS metagenome assembly JAEIGA01 (sample SAMN17057246, study PRJNA624740) | gut metagenome | biome: biome; isolation source: fecal sample | host: Bos grunniens | place: China: Xizang | collected 2019 | reverse complement strand
ATATATTCTAAATCTTTTTTTCTTGCTTCATATTTGGCTTTTTCTTGATTTGCTTGTTCTACCTTGTTTTTTAAATACATATAACGATAGATTCCTCTTTCACCTTTGATGGCATTTATTGCAAAATAAAATGAAAATATACCTAATATTATAAAATAGCCTGACTTTTTTATTTTATCAAATATATCGTTTATTGTATTCATAATATGTCTTTCTTAAAAATCTTTTTTTACATTTCGTATAGGGTTATTAAATCAATGTATGGTTAATATTTCGTATATATATCAAAAAAAAATTTATGTTGACATGGGTGGTGAAATATGGTATTGTTTTTCAATATTTTAGAGTTGAGGAAGTGTAGTAAATGTCTAATGAATTAGTTATTCCTGAAATTGTACTGTTAGATGAGTTAGAAAGAAATGATAATGCTTTGTCTCCTATGATATGGGAAGATAAAAGATGTCAATTAATAGAGTTTGATGCTGAAAATAATAATAAATCATCTGAGTATATTTTAAGAAAAAGGATGTTTATGAGCGATTTTGTCAACAAAGTGGTTAATAAACCTATTATTATACAGACAGTTCTTCCTGAAAATACTATGAAACAATTATATCGTTTACATTTGTATTGTTGTCAACAGGCTGTTTTTGAGCCAGAAGTTAAAAGAAATCCTTTTATTTTAGGTTTTCATGCTCTAAAAGAGATGAAATTGGCATTGGTTGCTATTTTTATTTCATATAGATTAATAAATCCACATTGTCCATATAGTTGGAGTAAGGAGTTTTTTTATAAAAATATAAATATTGATAAAACTTCTGATGGGAATACAACAATTTTATTTGGACGTATTCCTTCTAGTGCTATTGTTGAAGCTATTAATGAGGATGTTGTTACTGACTGGTTTATTTATAGAGAGCATGATCATAATGGTGTTAGAACATTAATGGATATTAAAAATAATTTATTGACAATTCCTGATTATGTTAGAGGAGGGGATCCTGCGAGTGAATTTTCTAGGTTTGAACGAAAAATGCAAGAAGAAAAAAATAGGGTTCAAAAAAGAAAAGATGAGGCTCTAGATATTGAATTTCGTAAAGTTATGGTGCAAAAAATTGCCGAAGAGACTGCAGATAGATTAATTTCATCGGGAATGAGTAAAACAGATTTGATGAATAAAATTTTTAAAGCTGATTTATCTAGTTTGTTAGAAGAAAATAATGAGGAAAAGGGATATAAATCAAATACTATTCCAAATAGCAAAAAGAAAAATGTTGTTGCAAAGCAAGATACAAAATTAATTGAAAATGTTATTTGTCAGTTTTTGGATGAAGATTCGTAGTAAAGTGTTTGTTTTTAAAAGTTTAATTAATTGTTGATTTTTGCTCGAATAGATTAGAAAATTATTTTTATTGATATATCCTGTGCGAACAGGGAGATTTTGTTATGAGTAAAAATTGTAGAAAATTTGATGATGCTACTTTAAGATATTATAGAGCTGTTAAAAAAATATCTCGTTTTTTACAAAAATATTTATATTTGATTTGTGCTAGTATTGCAGTCTATTATGCATTTGTTTTTGAAGTAAATGTTTGGGATGTTGGTTATAGAGATGGCGATGGATATATGCGTGCAATTCGTATTAGAGATATAATTAATAATCCTGTTTTTTTTGAACAAAAAATAATGGAGAGTAATTATCCTTTTGGGGAGATTTTACATTGGACGCGACCTGTTGATATACTTTGGTTAATAAATTTAATTCCTTTTTTAGGGATGGATAATTTAAAAGATGCTATATTTATGGCAGGGGCTTTTATGGGTGGATGGTTGTGTGTTGCGAGTGTGATAGCATTATGTTATGGATTGAGAAGACATTTTAATGTATTTTTGGTATTAATTGGGGGTTTTATATTTCTTATGCATCAAGCTAATTCGATTTATTTTAGTTTTGATGTTGCTGATCATCATTCTTTATGTTTGTTTTTAGAGATATATGCATTTTCTTTAGTTTTATGTTGGTTGAAAAAACGGCAAAATAGGTATTTGATGCGTTTGGGGTTTGCGCTTAGTTTACTGACATTTACGGCAGTAGAAGGAATTTTAGTATATATTTTGTTTTTGATTTTTTTTATTTATTTATATATTTATAAAAATTTTGCGATAAAAACGGTTAGGGTTGTTAGTTGGTATTTCGTATTATTTTTAACATTTTTTTGGCTGTTAAATCCTCCGTATCAAGGATGGTTTTACCCTGATAATGGTAGGATTTCAATATTGTTTGTGGTTTTGGGGTGGTTGATTTTCATTGGTTTTGCTATAATTGATAAATATAAAGTGCATACTCGGTTGTATAAGATTATAAGTTTATCTTGTATGGGGGGAATGGTGCTTTGTTTATTAATATTAGTATTTGGCAAAGATGTAATAAATCCTCCTATAGACAAGGAATTAATAGAAATTTGGTATGTAAGAATTATAGAAATGTATTCTGTTTTTAAAATTAATTGGAAGCAGATGTATTGTGCATTTTCTTTTTATTTGATATCTATGGTGTTGAATGTATTTTGTTTTAGATGTAAAAGATACAATAGAATATTGTTATTTAATTTAGTTATTGGTGTACTTTTTGGCGTATTGTCAATGTATGCAATAAGGTTTTATATATATGTGCCAATAACATCAATTATTCCATTTTTAGTGTTAATTGATTATGCATATAAAAATACTTCATTTTATAGAAATAAAAAAGGTGATTTCCCAATAGGGATTTGGTGGTTGATTATATGTATATTTTCTGTTGAAATGATATCTTTTATTTATTTTGAGCGTCCATCAAATGAGAAGAAAGATGTAGTGAATAATAATTATTTGTATAGAATAGTAAAAAGAGAAGGGGGAACTCTTGTAACAGATGTTTTCTTAGGGGCTAATTTTATGTTTATGTCTGATGTTAATATTGTAGGAAGTTCGTATCATCGAAACAGAGAAGGTATTATTGATAATCATAATATTTTATATGCTACAAATGATTATGAGCTTATTGTGTTGTTATTAAAACATCAGGTTAGTCAGATTTTGTTATTTAATTATGAAAATGATGAGTATTATTCAATGGATGAGGCTAATAAAGATAGGCTATATTATAGATTAATAAAAAAAGAAAATGTTCCTGATTTTTTGGAGATAATACCTGCAAATAATTCTAAAATTATTCATTATAGAGTGAAAATATAATGTGGATTTTATATTTTATTGCTTGAATTATAAGGTAAAATATAATACTTATTGCTTATTATTGGGGAGTAAGTATGCCTTTGGTTTTTAATATTTTAGTGGCGATTTATTTAGGTGTTTTAGCTTTAACGCCTGTGTCTTTGTATGCTAATGATTTCTCCCTTTTTGATGAAGATGAAAATCAAAATATTGGTTTAAATTTGGGAAATGGATTTAATGATACAAGTAAATCTTTTGCTCAGGGATTAAAAGATAAGTTAGTAGGTGTAGAAGAAACGGAAGATGATGGTGAAGGTGTTGAGTATGATAAGTATTCAACAGAGTACTTAATTGAGAAGTTAAAAAAAAGGAAAAATATTGCGCCACAAGATATTGAAAACTTGATGATGGCAGGTAATGATATTAATGAGTGTTTGGATGGGGGGAATACGCTTGTTACGTATTATGCTCGTTATGGTCAGGATAAGCGAGTTATGGAATTTTTAATAGGAAAAGGGGGGCGATTGCAGACTAATTGTACTCCTTCGAAGTCAGTGTTGTTTGAAGCTATTAGATTTAATCCTAATTTAGGAATTACAGATGTGTTGATAAATGCTGATGCTAATATTATGTTGAGGGATAATGATAGTAATAGTATTTTGATAGCGGCTGCAATGAATAATCCAAATCCTAAAATTATTGATGTTTTGGCTGATTATGGTATTGGTATAAATGATAAAAATAAGTACGGTTATACAGCATTGATGATGGCTGTAGCTAATAATTCTATATCAATGGTAAAAAAACTTGTTGATAATGGGGTTGATATCAATGCTAGAGATTTAAATGGTAGAACAGCTCTTATGGTTTCTGCAATAAGAGGTAGTGATGATATAATTCAATATCTTATAAAAAATGGGGCTGATTATAAGTTGGTAGATAAAGATGGAATGAATGTTTTAGATTATTATCATAAGAGAGTGTATTTGAATGATGACGATTTTAAGCATAATAAATATGCTTCTATTGCAGAGCAACTGTTTCAAAAATTTACCTATATTTCTGAAAGTCATAAAAAATATAATAATTTGTTGAAAAATAGTATTAAAAATAGTGATGAAGAAAAGGTGGTTATTGAGGCTATAAAAAGACATGCAGATATTGATGTTAAAGATGAAAATATGTGTACTCCTCTTTTAAATGCGGCTCAAAATAATTTGGGGTCTAGTATATTTAGAGATTTACTTGTTAGTGGCGCTAATCCAAATGCTGCGTGTTTAGGTGGAAAAACAGCGTTGATGTTTTTGGCTGCTAATTCTAATGTAATAGAGGTATACGACCAATTAAAAAAGGTTTCATTGTTGTATGAATATAAGGTTGATCCCAATATTATAGATGATGATGGAAACAATGCTTTAATGTATGCAGTTGATTTTAATGCAAATAGTGGGGTTATTAAAGGTTTGTTGGATATAGGTGTAAATCCTAATACAGTTAATAAAAAGGGTGAAACTATTATTGGGAATGCTGTGAAAAAAGGTATTGGTACAAGAGCGTTGGAAATGTTGATTGAAGGAGGGGCTGATTTAAGTGTTAATGAAGAAGGTATGCCTCTTATTTGGTATGTTTTAGAAAATGATGTTAGAGATGATATTGTTATTACTTTAGCAAATGGTGGGATTGATTTAAGTGTCACTAATAAAAATAATGATTCACCACTTTGGTATGCTATGTATAATGAGGTTAGTTTGCCTATAATGTTGGCTTTGATTGAAAATGAAAAAGAAATAGATAATATAAATAGTAATGAAGATACATATTTATTGTATGCTATTAAGAATGATTTTCCGGCTTCGGTTATTAAGGCGCTTTTATCTGCAGGGGCAAATCCTTATATTGTTGATAAAAATGGTAATAATGCGATTGATATTATTAAAAAAAGTCAATATTTTGAGGAAACAATGAAAAGAAAAACAAAAGAGTATGTTTTGGATGATTGGGAATTTTAGTTAATCGTATATGATGAAAAAATAAAACGGCATATAATATGCCGTTTTTTTGTTGGTAGGGGTGAGGAGACTTGAACTCCTACTCGCTGAGCGAACAAGATTTTGAGTCTAGCGCGTCTACCAGTTCCGCCACACCCCCATCGGTGAAATCTTGTTTAACGCATATTTTTTTAAACGTCAATAGTTTTTTTTATTTTTTTTGTGATAATTAAATAGAAGTTTATGTTTTTTTGTGTTATTATTTGTTAAGTAGTTTGTTTTAACGTTTGTTTTTGTTTAGAGGATTATAAATTGGAAGAACTAGAGCTTAAAGCGTTAGACTTTTTGAAAAATAGAGAATTTAGTAAGGCTGTTAATTTGTATTTAAAATTAGCTATGGCTAATCCTGATGAAGAGAAATATTTGATTTCTGCGGCTAATTGTTATGATGCATTGGGGGATAAAAAATCAGCTTTAGGGATTTATAAAAAGGTATTGAGCTTAAATTCTCAGTCTTTATGTGCGTTACTTAATATTTCTACAATTTATTATGAATTAAAAAAATATGATAAATCTGATTTTTTTGCAAAGAAGGTTTTAGAGCAAAATCCTAATAATTTTTCAGCTTTGTTAAATTTGGCAAATGTTTGTTATGTAAAAAAAGAGTTTAAGGAAGCTCTTTGGCATTATGAACGATTATATGAATTAAATCCTAATTCATATAATGCAATTGTTAATATTGCCAATACATCGTATAATTTGGGGATGTTTGATAAAGCAATTGAATTTGCTAAAAAAGCAATTGATAAGAGACCTAATAGTGTTGAACCATATATTGTTGCAGGTAATTCATTTATTGAATTATTAAAAAGCGATGAGGCTATTTATTATCTGAAAAAGGCTACAGATATTGCACCAATGTCTGAATGGGTGTGTAATTCTGTTGCGAATCTTTTTTGTAAGATGGGGAAATATGAACAAGGAATAGCTTATGCTTGGAAAATGTTCTTTTTGAAAGGATATCAAGTTTTTGCTGATGATCATATAAATTTTGGATATCTTTTATATGAAGCATTTGATGAGGGGTATAGAGATGTTGTAGAAAAATATCTTGTAATGTGGGAAAGACATTTTGAAGATAATCCAATTGTTAAACATATGTGTTGTGCGCTTCGTAATCACCAAATTTTGCCAACAACGGATATTGAGTATGTTAAAGGGTTATTTGATGGATTTGCAAACTCATTTGATGATATATTAAAAGATTTGGATTATGTGGTTCCGGATATGATTTCTTCATCTTTAAAAGAAGTTGTTAGAGCTAAGTTGTTTAAAAAACATAAAATTCTTGATTTAGGGTGTGGTACAGGATTATGTGTTGAAGCGATGAGAAATTATTTTCCTAATGAAGAATATTATGGAGTGGATATTTCTGAGAATATGTTAGCTAAGGCTAGAGATAAGAATATTTATCAAGAATTATACTGCGATGATATTATTAAATTTTTAGAAAATAATGATAAGCAATATCAAGTGGTTATGGCTGGAGATGTGCTTACTTATATGGGGGATTTGAAAAAAATATTTCATTATTTGATTAAAAATGTTGAGGTTAATGGATATTTTTGCTGTTCTATATCTAAAAATGATTATGACAAGAGTGAATATTATTTAACGCCATCTGGAAGATTTGTTCATACTATATCATATGTTTTGCGTCAGTTGAAACATTGTGGATTTGAAGTAATTAAAACTATAGATTGTGTTTTGCGTAAAGAGGGTGCTAAAAATATTGAGGGCGTGGTTATTTTAGTTAGAAAAGAAATTGATGTTCAATTTGAGTAAGTTTATTTTTTGAAATAAAAAAACTCGCCGGTTAGGGCGAGTTTTAATGTAAAGGATTAGTCGCGATCAATTTCCCAGTCTCCTAATTTGAGAGTTTTGTTGTAAAATGAAAAAACTCTACCGGTTAGATATTTCTCGCCAGAAAAAGTACTTATTTTTGTACTTGTTTCTAGGATAATCTCATCCCCTGTTTCAGATGTTGCCATAGCTGTAAATCTTGGGTATAATGTGCTACATTTATCATTGTAGTAATTGGTATGATGAATTTGTTCACCAAGATAAAATGTGATATTTTTATCGGAAGCCCAAGAGCTTGGTTCAATTACTTTAGCAACGAGCATAACTAGTGTTTCTTGATCGTTGCGCTTGTCTATTGTGAAGACTTTGGCTGATCTTACAACTTCAGCTTTGATTTTAATTTTGTTCATAATTGTATTTTTTTGTTCGACATAATTGTTAATTTCTGTGGGAAATGTATAATAGTTTTTGAAAAAATGCAAGAATTATTTTAAAATCAAGTTTAAATGGAATTTGCTGATATTGTTAAGGGTAAGATGAAATGATTTCGTTAAACCATTGTATGGCCGTGCTTTATACTATTGGTGCTTTGAAAAATATGTTATTTATATTGCCTGTTCTTATGCTTTATTATGGATATAAAGGCGTAAGCATGGGGGATTTTTATCTTATTCAAGGGTTATCAGCTATGGTGGTATTTTTATTGGAAGTACCATCGGGATATATTGCAGATATTTTTTCTAGAAAGAAGACAGTTATTCTTGGTATGATTGTTTGGGTTTTGGGATATTTGTTTTGGATTTTTGGTGATGGTTTTTGGTTTATTTTAATGGGCGAGCTTATTTTTGGATTGTCTTTATCTTTGCTTTCTGGAGCGTTGGAAGCTTATATTTATGATTTGTTAAAAAAGAGAAAAAAAGAAAAATCTTTTCATAAAAAGATGGCAAAATATGATATGTTTACAGATTTATCTTTGTTGTTTGCAACTTTGAGTGGTCCTTTTATTTATAGAGAAATTGGGGAAGATGCAACGGTGTGGTTTTGTGTTATAACAATGGTTGTTGCAATTGTTTTGATGTGTTTTATGCCAGATACTCCTGAAGCTAAAAGAGAAGTTGAGAAAAATAAAAGTGCATTTTTAGATATTTTAGAAATATCTATTAAGACGCTTAAGAATTATGATATTAGAAATATTATAGTATTTTCTGGTATATATGGGACTCTTACTCTTGTTTTGATGTGGGGGTTGCAATCGGTTATGATGGATAGAGATGTTCCTGTATATTTATTTGGAGTGATTTTAGCATTAAATGCTTTTGGACGAGCAATTTGGGCTATGATTACTGGAAAATTGTTTGATAGATTGGGGTTGAAGAGAATTGTGAAAATTATGTTGGTAATAATTGTTGTTGCTATGAGTTCGGCAATTTTATCTACTAGGGTTCCTTATATTTGGGTTTATGCATGTTTAGGAGGAATGATTATTGGTAGTGGGGCTGTAAAGCCTGCAAGAATTGTTAGTTTAACATTGGTTAATCATCGTACAGAATCTTCAGAGAGAGCAACGGTTTTATCTGTTAAGAATATGATTGAAAAGTTTTTTTCTGGTTTTGGTATGATTGCTTTGAAACCTTTGTTTGATAATTTAGGAGTTGGGCAAACGTATATGATTTGTGCAATTTTGATTATACCTCTTTTATGGAGTGCTACGATTGTTTGTAAATTTGATGTTTATGGTGAAAAGAAGTAGTCGAATTTAATAAAAAATCTTGTGTATTTTGGGTGTGTTTCTTGTAAAAAGTGTTTACTTTATAATATCAGCATGTTAAATTTTAGCATATTTTTAAAGGAGATGCATTGAGTAGTAAAACAAGGAAATTGCGTATTATCTCTTTATTTTGGGATTATGTAAGTGCTTTATCATTGATTGCGCTTCTTTTCTTATTGTGGAATCTTAGTAAAGGACCAATTGAGGTAAATTTTTTAAAGCCATATATTGTGCAGGCGCTAACTAGTGATGATGCTAGTTATGATTTAGAGGTTGAAAGTGTTAATTTGGAGTTGGTGCATTCGGTTCAACCGATTAAAATTATTGCAAAAAATGTTGTTTTTGAAGATAAGGAAGATTTGTTTCATGTAAAAGCGCCTAGACTTGCACTTTCTTTTTCTGCAAGAGCATTGTTAAAGGGTTTTTTGGCTCCTAGTTCAATTAATATTGAAAAACCATATATTGAAATTAAAACATTATATGGAATTGATGTTGAAGAGGGGGAAAGTAATAAAAATATTAAAGATGTAAACTTGAAAAAGTTAGAGTTTTATTTTGAGCAATTTGAAGAGTTTATGCATCGTTTTAATTCGGAAGAGAAGCTTTATATGGAAAGTTTTATCAATAGTATTGTAATAAGCGATGCAACACTATTGATGAATGAAGTGGATATGAATAGACAATTTATATTTGAAGATATGGATTTGTCATTTAATAGATTTATTGCAGATATTAAAATTAAGTTAGATAGTGCTGTTAGATTTGAAGATAGAATTTCAGCGGTTGATATGATGCTTGCTTATAAGCTTCTTACAGATGAATTAGTTTATGATGCTAATTTTTCTGATTTGGTTATAACCGATTTATATAGTGCATTGTTTTCAAAGAGTGGTGAACTCAGAATGGTTGATGTTCCTGTTAATGGTAAGTTTAATGTTGTGATTGATTTTGGAAATATATTAAAAGATAAAGAGCATTTTGCAGACAATATTGGTAGTAATATAAAGGAAGTTGGTTTTTCAATTGAGGGAGGAAAGGGAAAAATAGGCTTTGGTCAAAGTAAAGAGTTTGATTATGATGTTTCTTCATTTAATTTAGATGGTAAACTTTATGGTGGTTTAGATAAAATTAGTATTGAAAATGCAGTTTTTAATTTTGATGATAAGGAAGCTAAATTAAGTTTATCTGCACAAGGATTTAAAGATTATTTTTTAAAAGGAGATTTGGATAATTTTAAGGTAAAATTTATCGCTAGTCTTGGTGCATTTGATATGGATGAATTATCTGTGTTGTGGCCTAAGTATTTGGGAGAGAAAGCTTGGGCTTGGTGTAAAGACGCTTTATATGGAGGGGAAGTTTCTAGTGGTAAATTTGTGTTTGAATTTGGCATGAATGAGAAAACAAAAGAGTTTGGTCTTTTAAGTCTTACTGGTGAGGCTAGTATTGTTGATGCAAATTTGGATTATTTAGAGGGGATGCCTGTTATAAAAAATGTGTATGGAACAGCTTATTTTGCAAGAGATAAGATTGCAATTAGTGTTGATAAAGGTGTTAGTGATGGTGTTGTTTTAACAGGTGGTGAAGTTGTTTTATATGATTTAGATAAAGATCAGAACTTTATATTAATTGATTTAAAAGGAAATTCAACAATTACGGATGCTTTGTTTTTGATTGATAATGAACCTCTTGGATTTACGAAAGAAATGGGGATTGATCCAAATGAAGTGGCGGGAGATGTTGATATTGATTTGAAATTAGATTTTGAATTGAAATCTAGTCTTAAACCAGAAGAGATTAAAGTAGAAGTTAAAGGTGATTTACACAATGTTGAATATTTGGGGCTTGATGATGGTAAAACATTTGTTGCAGATAAATTAAATTTATTGGTTACAGAAAAAGGTTTTATGCTATCTGGTTTGGCAAAATATCAGGGAATTGATTTGAATTTAGAATTAAAAGATGATTTTAAAAATGTAGAGCATAAAAGTAGAATTATTGCTGATATTAAGATAAATGATGAAATATTAAAAAAACTAGGGGTTAGTAGTGAGATATTAGCAAAACCTTATTTTACAGGTGATTCTACTATAAAAGCGATTGTTACATTTTTGAATAATGGTAAAATTAATTTAGAAGTTGATGGAAATCTTAAAAATACTGAAATTGATTATGCATTTTTGGGATTTGCTAAACATAAAGGAATTCCCTGTAGAGCCAAAGCTGTGATGCTTATTAATAATGGTATTATTGAAAAAGTTAGTGATTTTTCTATATTGAAATCGCAGTTTGAGGCTAGAGGTAATATTAGTATGGATAATCAGGGAAGAATTAGTGTTATTGATGTGACCAATATTAAATCTCAAAAAACTTTTGCAAAGGCTAAAGTTGGATTTGAATATGAGCCAAAATTAAAATTAAAGGTTACCGTTACTGGTGATTCATATGATTTGACTGATTTTTTTGAGAAAAATAAAGAACAAAAATTGGGTGATAAAAAAGAAGAAAAAGCACCTAAGAAGAAAAGTTTGAAAGATCCTTTAGAAGATATGATGGATACAGATATTGTTATTGGGGTTAATAAGCTTTGGACTAATGATAAAATTCCTGTTACTAATTTTGCTGGAAAAGCATATATTCGTAATAAAATTGGCCTTTATAAGATGAATATGGTCGGAAATTATGGAAATAGTAGTGATGTTAAGATGAAGCTTGATTTTGAGCCAAGAGGAGATGAATACTTTTTAACTATTGATTCTAATAATGCTGGAAGTACGTTAAAAGTATTAAGGTTATATGATAATATGAAGGGGGGAAATTTAAAAATTGAGGCAAAGCGTGATAAATATAGAAACTTTAGAGGTCATGCAAAGATGAGAGATTTTGCTCTTGAAAATCCTCCTATTTTTGCAAAATTATTAAGGTTGGCATCATTTAGCGGTATTGTTGATATGTTAAGGGGAGAGGGGCTCACATTTACGCATCTTAATGCTCCGTTTAGTTATACATTTTCAACTAAGGTTTTAGAAACTACTGATGCTCGTTTGTTTGGCTCTGTTTTAGGTGTTACACTTAAGGGAAGTTATGATTTGTTTGATGAAATTATTGATGCAAGGGGAATGGTTATTCCGGCGTATGGATTAAATACATTTATTGGTAATATTCCGTTGGTGGGTAAGATTTTGGCAGGTAAAGATGGTAGTGTTTTTGCTACGAATTATGAAGTTTCGGGAACTATTGAGAAACCAGAGATTAATATTAATCCACTTTCTACATTGGCTCCTAATTCTGTAAAAGAACTCTTTTTAGAGGAGGAAAAGTAATGATAAATAAAATAGGTATAGATTTTCATGGTGTGATTTCTGATGATCCGGAAACATTTGCTGTTTTTTGCGAAGAAATTAGAAAGTGTGGTGTAAAAGTTTTTATTATTACTGGTGGTCCAGAAAAGGATATTATAAAATATCTTCATAATCATCATATTGAGTATGATAATGTATGGGCTATTTTAGATTATTATGATGAAAAAGGGCATGTAGCTTATTTTGATGATGGTAGTTTTCAGATACCAACAGAAATGTGGAATAGAGCTAAAGCTGAATTTTGTGCTAAGGAAAATATTGAGTTTCATATTGATGATTCAAATATTTATGGACAGTATTTTGTTACTCCGTATTGTAAATATGATTTAAATAATGGGGTGTGTGAGCTAGGGTGTGGTTTGCAAGTGGATTTTAAGAATCCTAAGAAAGCGGCGTGTGTTGTTGCTGAATTTATTAAAGAACGTAATCAAAGTAAAAAATAGGAGATTGTTATGAATAAAAAAGTTTTGATAGCATTAGGTGGTGTTGTTTTAATGGGCGCAGTTGCTGGTGGTTATTTGTTACTGAAGCCAAAGACATATTTGTCGCAAGATATTAGATGTGATTTTGATACAGGTATTTGTGTTGATAAAAAAGGCGATAAATTAAATGGTAGAGTTACTGCTTATGAGAATAATGTATTGATATCTGATATTGAATATAAAAATGGTAAAGAAGATGGTGTTGTTAAGCTTTATAGAGTTGATGGTAAATTATATTTAGAAGGTATTTATAAAGATGGTAAACCAGATGGTATTATTAAGGAATATAATGAAGATGGTAGTTTGCTTGCATCTAATGAATTTAACAATGGTGTTTTAGATGGGCGTTCTGTTATTTATGGTGAAAATAATAAAGTTGTTAAAGATTGGTACTATAAAGCAGGCAAAGAGGTTGGTGTTGGAAAAGTTTTTTATGATAACGGAGGTATTCAGTTAGAAGTTGATTTTGATAAAGGTGTTTTGAAATATTTTTATGAAAATGGTAAGGAAAATTCTGTGGCTCATTTTAATGATAAAGGTTATAATGGAATGTGGAATATTTATTCTCAAGAAGGAAAATTGCAAGCAGAACTTAAGTTTGAAAACGGTGTTAGTGTTGAGGGATATTGCTTGGAAGAAGATGGTAATAAAGTAGATTTAACAGCTGAGGATTTTAAGGAGTTTGCAGTATCTGGAACACTTCCTTGTATAAAATAAGCTGATAATATATTTATTATAAGTGTGTAAAATGAGAATAAAAAAAGGGGCTATTGCTCCTTTTTTTATATGTATCTATATGAATATAAAAGTTTTTTAAAAAAAGTATAAATAAATGTGAAAAAAAATAAAAAAAGTTCTTGCAAATATAAAATATATGGTTTATTGTTTGTTTCGTTGTAGGGAACGGGACTTAGCTCAGCCTGGTAGAGCGCTTGCTTTGGGAGCAAGATGTCGGAGGTTCGAATCCTCTAGTCCCGACCATAAAAAAGCCACTCTTTATGAGTGGTTTTTTTTATGGTATGAGGTTCGAAGCTCCGGAGAAGGAGGTTCGACTACAAGCTCAATGCGGGCGGAAGAACGCCGGTAAGCCAAAGGATTATGAGTGCCAGTGCGATTGAGTAAAACGAAAATCAATCCTCTAGTTCTAACCAGATTAAAGTCTTGTTTTTACAGGTCTTTTTTTTGTATTTAAATGCAATAAAATAAACAAAGACATTCCATATGTAATGGAGTACTTGAATAGGTGTGTTGGTAATTTATTGTGTGATGAAAAGAATGTTTTGATAACAGAGAGATGTTGGTTAAAAAAATTATCACATAGAAACCTCAACAGAAAATATTGATATTTTAGATGTAAAATAGGCTTATTTTGCTTCTTTTAAGGTAATGAGTGTAGGGGGGAGGTTGTAGAAATTAAGTTTATAAAAAGATATTGAAACAATCTAATTTTTGAGGTATAATGAGTTATGTTTTATAAAAGAGAGTGAGGGAATTATGAGTTTATTTACGAATATGAGTCAACGTTCATTATGGTCTGTAATTTATGATCACGATATATCTAAAGATGTTAAATTAGCGCTTATTGTAGATTTTGCTTGGTTTGGCGCAGATGTTAATGAAAAAGATAGTAATGGTAATACCGTGTTGATGTGGGCATCTAAAGGTGGTTATAAAGCTGTTGCAGATACTTTATTAGAAAAAGGGGCTGATGTTAATGCTAAAAATAATAAAGGAAGAACAGCGTTGATGGAGGCTTCTGAAAATGGTCATAAAGAAGTTGTAGAGTTGTTAGTTGCCAAAGGGGCTGATGTTAATGATAAAAATAAAACAGGAAGAACAGCGTTGATGAGGGCATCTGACTATGGTCATAAAGCTGTTGTAGATGCTTTATTAGAAAAAGGTGCTGATGTTAATGCTAAAAATGTTGAAGGGGAAACAGCGTTGATGGAGGCATCTGGAAGTGGTCATAAAGAAGTTGTTGATACTTTATTAGAAAAAGGGGCTGATGTTAATGCTAAAAATGTTGAAGGAGAAACAGCGTTGATGTATGCTTCTGTATGTAATAAAAAAGAAGTTGTTGATACTTTATTAGAAAAAGGGGCTGATGTTAATGCTAAAAATGATAGAGGAAAAACAGCGTTGATTATGGCTTTTGAAAAGCATAATAAAGACGTTGTTGAGTTGTTAGTTGCTAAAGGTGCAGATGTTAATGCTAAAAATGATAGAGGGGAAACAGCGTTGATATGGGCATCTGGAAGTGGTCATAAAGAAGTTGTTGATACTTTATTAGAAAAAGGGGCTGATGTTAATGCTAAAAATGATGAAGGTATAACAGCATTGATGAAGGCAGCTGACTATGGTCGTAAAGAAGTTGTAGATACTTTATTAGAAAAAGGGGGTGATGTTAATGCTAAAAATGATTATGGACGAACAGCGTTGATGGCGGCATCTGGAAGTGGTCATAAAGAAGTTGTTGAGTTGTTAGTTGCCAAAGGTGCTGATGTTAATGATAAAAATTATCGAGATACAACAGCGTTGATGTGGGCATCTATGGATGGTCATAAAGAAGTTGTAGAGTTGTTAGTAGCCAAAGGGGCTGATATTAATGCTAAAAATTATGAAGGAAAAACAGCGTTGATGTGGGCATCTAAGGATGGTCATAAAGAAGTTGTTGAGTTGTTAGTTGCCAAAGGTGCTGATGTTAATGATAAAAATGAGTTTGGTGAAACAGCAATGATGATGGCTTATGGAAGTCATAATAAAGAAGTTGTAGAGTTATTGGTAAAAAGTGGTGCTGATGTTAATGCTAAAAATGAGTTTGGAAAAACAGCGTTGATGATGGCTTATGAAAGTCATGATAAAGAAGTTGTAGAGTTATTGGTAAAAAATGGGGCTGATGATTTAGATGCGAGAAATGATTATGGTGATACTGTATTGATATGGGTATCTGAAAATGGTCATAAAGAAGTTGTTGAGTTGTTGGTTGCCAAAGGGGCTGATGTTAATGCTAAAAATGGTAGGGATATAACAGCGTTGATGAAGGCTTCTGAAAATGGTCATAAAGACGTTGTTGAGTTGTTAGTTGCCAAAGGGGCTGATGTTAATGCTAAAGATAATAGAGGAGAAACAGCGTTGATGGAGGCATCTGGAAGTGGTCATAAAGAAGTTGTTGAGTTGTTAGTTGCCAAAGGTGCTGATGTTAATGCTAAAAATGAGTTTGGTGAAACAGCGTTGATGAAGGCTTCTGTACGTAATAAAAAAGAAGTTGTTGAGTTGTTAGTTGCTAAAGGTGCTGATGTTAATGCTAAAGATCTGGAGGGAAAAACAGCAATGATGTTCGCATGGAAAGATGAAATGAGAAAGGTAATAATGGATGCGGTTAAGAAGAGAAATAAAAAGACAAATAAGAATGTGATTGTCAAAGATAGGGAAAGGTAGGATGTAAATCATATTTTAATTTTGAAAAAAATGTTGAAAGTAGCTTAAAATTCACGAAATGAACTGGGATTTTTAAGAAGAGATGGTGTATGTTAGAGGATGTTTTTAACAAAAAATATTGAAATAAGCTAATTTTTGAGGTATAATAAATTATATTTAATTATATTTTGTAAATGAGAGTGAGGAAATTATGAGTGAATTTGTGCTTGAAGATTATTTATTAGAAGTAGCTAACAATGAAGAGATGCCTAAAAATATTAAATTAAAAATTGTTGAAGCTTTGGTTGAACAAGGTGATGATGTTAATGAAAAAGATAGAGATGGTGTAACAGCGTTGACAAGGGCTGTTAAAAAGGGGCATAAAGATGTTGTTGAGTTATTGATAAAATGTGGGGTAGATGTTAATGCTGAAAATGATTATGATTTTGGATTTTCTGAATCTGTACTGGAGTTAGCAATTAAAGAAGAACATAAAGAAATTGTAGAGTTATTGATAAAAAGTGGTGCTGATGTTAATGCTAGTGATGGGGCGCGTGATGGAACAGTGTTGATGACGGCTTCTATAATTGGTAATAAAGATATTGTTGAGTTATTGATAAATGGTGGGGCTGATGTTAATGCTAAAGACTATTTTGGTGAAGGAACAGCGTTGATGTGGGCAGCTGAAAAGGGGCATAAAGAAGTTGTTGAATTATTGATAAAAAGTGGTGCTGATGTTAATGCTAAAAATAAAGATGGAGAAACAGCGTTGATAATTGCTTCTGGAAAAGGGGATAAAGAAATTGTAGAATTATTGGTAAAAAGTGGGGCTGATGTTAATGAAAAAGATAGAGATGATGTAACAGCGTTGATAAGGGCTGTTCAAACGGGACAAAAAGATGTTGTTGAGTTATTGATAAAATGTGGGGTAGATGTTAATGCTGAAAATGATTATGATTGTGATACAACAGCGTTGATGATAGCTGCTCTCAATGGTCAAAAAGAAGTCGTAGAGTTATTAATTGAAAAAGGGGCTGATGTTAATGCTAAAAATAAGTATGGTACCACAGCGTTGATGATAGCAGCTGATGATGGCCATAAAGAAATTGTAGAAGTATTGATAAAAAGTGGTGCTGATGTTAATGCTAAAAATAAAGATGGAGAAACAGTAATGATGTTAACATTTAGTGATGAAATGAAAAAAGTAATAATGAAAGCAGTTAAGGAAAGAAATGAAAAGACAACGGAAAATGTGATTATCAAAGATAGGGAAAGGTAGGATGTATTATATCGTGATTTTGAAAAAAAATCTTTAGTTTGCTTACTTTGATCTTGCAGATAGATTACTTGAAGCAGGAGCTGATGCTAATAAGGTTACTAATCGTATTAAAGAAGTGGAGGTCAATCTTTTATTGATGAATAATTATCAATATGTAAAATAGTTGTTTTTTTTGTTTTACTGAAAAATAAAATCCCCGTGTTGGGGATTTTTATGTTGTTATAAATTGGTTAAATATATTGACTTTAGGTGATTTTTTTGTAATTTAAGGATGAAATAAGCCTATTATGTTGTACTATTAAATTTTGTTTTTATGTTTACTGTTCTTTTTATTGCAGGTGCCTGGGCTAGTGCTATAGGTATTGCATGTGCGACTAGTAATGAAGGAAGTAATTCTAGCTCGCATGATGAATTTGAGAATCCTGTTAGAGAATGGGAAGAGAGACAACCTTATAATCCTTGATTTATAAGTGCTACTAAACTAAAACAGCTTGATACTATTGTATGTATCAAGCTGTTTTGATTTTAAGGAAATCCAAGAGATTACGGAATTATTATTCTTACATTGTTTTGAGGGTTTAGTTGTGTGATGCCTCGAAGAAGTAAGGTAATATCATTTCTTGAAAATTGGGGAAATTCAATACTAATGCATTCTGCTGTTGATGTTTTGTTATTTTCAATAACGTTTACGATATCTCCAGATAGTATGTGGCCGTGTTCTATTTCGCCAGTTACTTGAATGCCACAATTTTTAATCTCTCTAGCTTTTTTGACCTTAAATGAAAATTTTAATTTGTTTTCCATAATACATTTTAAAGTTAATAAATACAAAAAAATAAATAAAGCATATAGTTGATAATGTATTTTTTTATATTTGCAAGTAAAAAATATTTGATAGCTAAATAGGTATTTCTTTTTTGATAAAAATTTATGTTTATGATTGTTATTTGGACGACTAAAATAGAACTCTATAGAATATAGGGGGATTGGAATAGACATTATTTGATATAATGTTTTTGGAGGTCTTTTAAATTTTTTTTATCAAGAATTGTTGCAATCCATGAAGGGGATACGTAAGTTGAGTTTTCGGCAGGCCAAACATTGGCAGTTTTTATGAAGTTAATAAAGTTGTTATCTGGGATGAAGTTGTATACGTAAGATGTTGTATTTGCGTATTCGTATTGAGCAAGATAATTCCACATTACGCCAGAATTCATGCCTGGAACATAAGAAATACTTAGCAAATCATCACTATTATGTGAGTAAGGAGTGGTATAGTATTTGCTTCTAAAAGAGGGAGAGCCTGCTTGAATTATGATATAATTATGGGAATATAAATAAAAGTTTGAAGATGTTTCATGGCGCTTTAGAATTCTTTTATATAAGTTTAGTTCATTTATGTAACCTAAATGCCATACTTTTTGAGCTTCAAAGAGGTTGGTTGTGCTAAAATATATGGTTATAATTGAGATAACTAATGATATATTTTTTAAAAATGTTGTTTTACTTTTCAAAATAATTGTAAGCATTGCTGAATATATATATAGTAGTCCAAAGAAATCAATGCGGGGGGAAAACTCGGTTTCTGCTATTGAGGGGGATAGAAATAGGGTTATCATGCTTGCATAAAATAAAGCAATAATAAATAATAAGGTTATTTTGGGGGCTTTTTTTGTTATTATAGAATATATTATTTGTAATAAAGCAAGTGTTGTTATGATAAAGGTGGAAATTTTATAAGTTTTAGTTATAAAGGGAAGAGTTACAAAAAATTGTTTGAATATATCTTTTGTAATTAAAACAAATTTTTCGTCCCATTGATTAAATGGAATAATTTGTAAATTATAATAGTTTGGGTTAATATCTCCTGTTGATGTGAAATATATAAGGATGAGTTTGTAGATAATAGCACCTAAGATGAAATTTATAATGCTATAGCGATAATTTATGTATAATGTTTTGATATTAGTTTTTTCATACATTGTAGCAATTAATAAGCGAGTACAAAGCGCTACGGAAAATAAATTAACTATTGCAGGGTATCCACCTAGAGCAAATGTAAAAAGAATAGATGATGAAATGGTGTATTTTAAGGAAAATGTTTTTTCTTTTTCAGATAATATAAGTGCAGAGATTACAATTAGGTTCCAACTAAGGCAGGGAATTACAATAAATGCAAAATACATAAACGATAAAAGATATGGTGTGATTGCAGTAAATAAACAAAATGTGATGTAGTATGTTTTTGTGTGAGGTATTTTCCAGTATCTGGCTAGAAGAGATATGCCTAATGAAAAACCGAGTATTCCAAATAAATTATTTATTATGGGGAGAATTTTTCCGTTAGATATTAAATTTATTGGTATGAATTGGGAGAAACGACCTTCAAATAATCCAGAATTTATAGGTATGCCGTGTTTTAGGTATTGCCAATCATGGTCGCCAAATAAAAAATGTGTTCCATGATATAAAAATATAATGTTTAATATTATGAATGAAATAACTGATGAGAGCCAAAAACAGGAGTCTGTAGACTTGAGGAATCGCTTTGTGGTAGCGATTATGTCAAAATTGAGCATATTTTTATATAAATTCATCATATAAATATGCTAAATCTTGTGTGTTTTATAGTCAATGAAAGTAATAAAATATACACAATTTATCTAACATATTGAAAATAGGTAAATATTTTTTTTAATGTTTTTTTCTAAATGTATTGACATTAGTGTCACGTGGTGTTACTAATTTATGTATCGTGGTGGAGTAGGTGGATATCTTTATTGATGTCATTTCGGCGCTTTGTTTACAAAGCGTCTTTTTTATGGCTTTTACCTATATGTGGAGAAAAATTGTAAAAATCTTGAAAGTTATTATGATAGGGATTAGATTTGTAAGGTCTATTTCAAGATTGAGGTGTTAGATGAAGATTTTTACTAGTAAAATAGCTGTTTTATTGTTTTCTTTGATGCTTGTAAATGTTTTGTATGTGTATGATGTAGAAGCTAAAGAAAATGATGATGATATTAATCAGGTTGAAACTTATTTGAACTCTTTGAAGAGTTTGGAAGCTAATTTTGTACAGATTGCTAGTAATGGGGAGAAGGTTGAAGGTAAATTATACATTGAGAAGCCAAATAAGATTAGAATGGAATATAATGCACCATCTAATATTTTAATTGTTGGAAATGGTGATTATATTGTGTATTATGATAAGGAGTTGGATCAGGTTACAAATATTGATTATGAAGATGTTCCTGCGGCTTTGATTTTGGCTTCTGAAGTTGATATTAATGGTAAAGATTTAAGTGTAACTGATTTTTATAAAGATCCGGGAGTTACTAGAGTTAGTTTAGAGTATTCTAAAGCTAGTGAATTGGGACCTTTTACATTGCTTTTTACAAATAATCCGTTTGCATTAAGACAATGGAAAGTTGTTACACCTCAAGCGATGGAAGTATCTTTATCTTTATATGATGTTGTTGTGGATAGTAAACTTGATGGTAATTTGTTTGAGTTTACAAAGAAAGAAGAAAGTAAAGATAAGTATCGTCGTAGATAATTTTATTTTAGTATTTTAGTTTTGGTAAGCATGCAATGGAAACATTGTGTGCTTTTTTGTTTTTGAAAGGTTAGAGTATGACAATAGGAATAACTAATGCGTTGAATTCTAAAACTGGTGGTGGAGATAAAATCTTTGCTGTTAATAATAGTGGTAAGGATTATCAAAAAGGGGATAAGGTTTTAGTTGATTTTAGAAGTAATGCAACAAAAGAAGGTGAATTTAATATTGAACAAATAACAGCAGGAAGAAGTTATGTTAGACCTGTTTGGTTTGATAATGATAGATTTATGATTCCAACTAATGATGCTACAACTTCATTTAAATATATTTTTGATGGTAATACTTGGAATAGATATAATATAAATACTTTATCTGCTGCACAAAACTACTTCAAATATATTCCAGAAGTGGGAATGTTTTATAGTGCTGGTGCAGATTATGAATATGCAACTAAAACAATAGATGAAAATTGCACAATAACACAAGTAACTCCTGGAGATGGTGGATATATTGGTAAATTTAATGAAAATGATTGGAGTTGGAGGCATTTAAATAATTCTTCTGGTGGTGTGTATTGTAATGATAAGAATTTAACTGGGGCATATGGAATATATGTTTATTGTGTAGATTATGATACAAGAAAATATTTATTGAGATGTGTTTATAGTAGTTATAAGAATTTTATTTTATATCAAATATCAGAAGACGGTTTATCTCAAACAGGTATTACTCAATCATCAGCAATTTTACCAGATAATATGAAATGTGTTGGTTGTACTGGATTAGAAATAGGTGATTATGTGATAATGTGTCCTAATATTACTAATAATTGTGCATCGACATCTGGCACAAGTGCATTGGGTAAAACTAATTATAACTATTCTGCATATAGAGTTGGTGAAAAAGTACCACTTGTTGAATTAACTCAAGACGATATATTGATACAATATTTAGATAAAAAGTATACAATTTGGAATATGGATCAACGTAATAATTGTTTAATTATCGGTACAAGAGATAATGTTTATATTCTAGAATTTGATAAAGAATTAAAACAATTTAGAGAAGTTGCAAGTAGTTTTGAATTACCAGAAAATCCAGATGGTGAATTTATTTATAATGCAAGTTTAAGTCCTGATAAGAAAAAACTGGTAGTATATGTGGGAGATATATATTCTGGTGGTCAGAATTTATGTATATAT
>JAEIGA010004259.1_pt1 | contig 22138 bp, 25 predicted proteins | sample 9270691 | NCBI WGS metagenome assembly JAEIGA01 (sample SAMN17057246, study PRJNA624740) | gut metagenome | biome: biome; isolation source: fecal sample | host: Bos grunniens | place: China: Xizang | collected 2019 | reverse complement strand
TAAGACCAGGCGAAGCGTATGCGTTAGATCGCAGCGATATAGACGAAAAGAACCTGACCCTTACCATATCCAAGTCACTCACCCATGATGGGGAAAGACCAGTGATTAAGGATACCAAGACCCATGTAACCAGAGTCTTGCCTATTCCAGAATCATTCCTACCCAAACTGACTCCTGTCCTTAAAACGAAATATTTATTTGCGAACAAGGATGGCACTCTCTTCACAAAGAAACAATGCCACAACTTCTCACAGAGGATAAGGGGTAGGATAAATAAACAGATGGGAGGAACTGAAAGAAAATGGGTAACAGATATAGTCTTATATTCTTTCAGACATAATCGTGCTTCTGTACTCGTTTATATGGATATTTCCTTACTTGCCAAGGCTAAATATATGGGTCACTCCCCAGAGGTATTTATGAGGACTTATGCACACCTCATAGACGAAAAAGAGAACTATGACAAGTTGAAAGAGGAAGTGGTATAGTGTCCAAATATCTTCCCACCGAAGTGTGCCAAGTGTTCCACACCCCGACCACGTTTTGCCACGATATGCCACGATTTGCCAACATGAAAAAGTGCCAACAAATGGCTTAAATTCAAGGAAAACCGCTAGTTTAAAGACTTTGTTGGGGATGGGTGAAAAATGCTCTAAGAATCTTCCCCATGCTTACTCCCTTTCCTTTAAATAAAGGCTTTGCTAAGGATACTGTTCCAGAACTGTTCCACACTATTGTTTTTCTACAGTACATTGTGTATAATGAACGTAGTTACTTTTTTCATTTTGTCTTACCTTCCACACAAAAGGCAGAGGTTTTGTCCTCTGCCTTTTGTGTTGGTTTTAAAAGGTTCCTTAGAAAATTATGCTCTAATCCTTATAAATAAAGCATTCCTTGCATGTCACAAACATTTAAGTCTGAATCTATTTGTACATATCTATACACATTGACACACACCGTATAATGTTAATAAGGGGGTGTATATCATGGCACGATACGGCAATTCTGGCAGAGTTCCTGACAGCAAGATTGATGTCTATGAGGCATATCGTAGATTCAACATCACTCTCCCACCTGAAATCGCTAAACGCTTGGGTAAGTATTGCGAAGAAGATGAGAGAGCAAAGTCTTGGGTTATCTCAAAAGCACTTGATATGTGGTTAGAAAAAAAGGGATACTAATCTGTATCCCTTCCCCATTATTCAGATACAACCTCAATTTCTCCCTTTAACAAATCAACTGTATTGGTTACAGCTTTCGTCAGGACTTCGGGAGATATATCAATATCATGAACATCACCACTTCTTGCCATTCCTGCGGATACGCAATCGCAGAGCATTTCAATCACATCAATCAAATTAACATCGTCTGGGCAGTGCCTTTTAAGATGATGTCTTTCTAACTCACAGTAGTGCAAATGCGCCCATTCTCCGTCCGTGAAGTCCATCCGTCCTTCTATTGTGTTACACATATCACGATAGAACATTGAGCGATACGGTTCTTGAGTCTTTGTCCAATCATGTTTTATAGCACGTTCCTTGAGCATCAGCGTGAACTCAGTGATAAGATTCTGCACATCACGTTGATGACTATTATTAGCCTCGTTAAAATCTGTAAATGTCGGTAATTCAGTTGCAACTCTTGAATCACCTTCGGTATGTTTTTTAATTTTTATCATTTTTTCTCCATTTAAAAGTGTGTATAAATACATATCGATACACACATAAAGGTTCCTTTAAGTCTGAGTTTCTTCGTCAAGAATCACCGTATAACTGTATTGACTCTTGATGATATTCTTCTCCGAAACACCGTACTTTTCAGCAAGCATTTCCTTGATGTCATCTGGTTCAACAACAATAGCTTTCTTCATGCTTGTGCCTCCAAGAGTTCTATCACCGGCTCTCTCCATCTCTCAGGAACTTCCTGCCCTGCCAACAGAATAGCTTCTGCAAGTGTTATCTCCCCTTTGTTTACTCTGTCCATATACTTTTTAAAATAAATTTTCGCCATTTTCAAACCTCCATTTCTGAAATAATCTCGGCTAATTCAATCAATGCGTCTGCTTGTTCATTCGCTTGCTGTTCCATGTACTGATAAACCTCATATTGTTCCATGCTCATGTCCCATGTTTCAAATTCCCAATGTTCAGGATATTCTTCCGTCTCCGCTATCTTTTTGAAATTCCGATTTAGTATCACTCTGTTCCCGGATATTTCTTTTGCCTTGGGCATCACGGAATCTGAGTTTTCGCTTTTTATCCACATTACTTATGTTCCTCCTTACAGTTTTGAGGTCAACATATGGGTATATGTCAGTTCGTAAAAAATTCATGGAACCTGCTTGTTTAGCCCATGCTACCGAGGCGTTCATCGCCATACACTGATGATAGGTGTAATACTGTTGTTTGCTCATCTTCTTGGCTAACCGTTTTGCAGTTAAATATACCCCATCTCTCAAGACCATAGCATCCTTGCAGAACTTGTAACCACCTATATCGCACCAATATGTCCCCGGCTTCATCTGCCATCTACCATCTATTATTTCATGCTTGCCTATGGCTTTGATTTCCCAAGACGGTTTTATATCCAGCCCCTTCTTTTCCTTTAGGTATTGGATAATTCTGCGAATTGCTTTCTCAAGGTCTTTCTTTGATGTCCCGACCAGAAGCATATCGTCTGCATATCTCAGATAATGCCTAACATATTTTATACGTTTGCCTCTACGTTCTTTATATAGTTCCTGCTCTACAAACCAGTCAAAGTCTTCCAGATATAGATTCGATAACCACGGAGAAGGATAATATCCAATCGGACAACACTCAGGAGCGGAACTCATTATCTTGCCCCACAAATCAAGCACTCGTTTATCTTTGATTTTTGTCTCTAAGACGTCCATCATTAATTCATACCGAATGCTTGGGAAAAATTTCCGAATATCAAGTTTGACAAAGTACCGACATTCTTTATCATTGTAAAACCATGATGACACTGTATTTACAACATGCTTAATGCCTCTGCCGGGGACACTTCCACAGCAGTGAGGATGCATTCCTCTAGTAAACGCAGTCATGCAGGCTTGAACTAACATGTGATGCACTACATGGTCACGCAGACTTGGAATATATAAATCTCTGATTTTGCCTCCTGAAGATGACGGACACATCTGATTTCTGTATGCAGGTATATGATGTTCATATGTGCCATTTTTAAGGCTTTCACAAATAGGACTTACATACATTTCTGCCTTCTTTGGGTCTATACAGTGCCAGTGCTGAAACTCAGCATCATCATACAGCAATCTTTTAACTTCTCTGTTGCCTCGCTTCTTTTGTGTACCTTCTATTACAGCAATGATTCCATTATTTACCGAGACTACTTGATCCCATATATTTCCTATTCTTTTCATCTTTTCTTTTCTCCTTCACTCGTTTCGCATATTGCTACTAAGCGTGTCCAGTTCGGATTATTTCAGTTTATCTAAACCAAGGAAGAGGGAACGCCCATCGCTCTGTTCCGCAATGGTGGATTGTTATATATGCATATATCCATTTCTGTCGGGATATTGCTAACTGTGTAAGGATAAAAGGGCACCGCCATAATTCGCATAAGCATTCGAAGGAGCGTTATTCGCATTCGCATTCGAAAACCCGTCATTCGAACCATTAGACCAATAACCGCCTAAACGGACAGCCCGAACAGCGTTGGAATTAACGAGGTACGCATCGCATTCCCAATCCCTTTTATATGCCAATTTTCATCTTTACCATTTAAAGGAGGGGAAATCCCCTCTGACTCACTCCGCTCGTCATTCACCCCTACTGGACAAAGAAAAGGGCACCGCCAGAAGTCGCATAAGCATCCGAAGGAGCGTGCGACGCATACGCAGCCGAAAACCCGGCATTCGACCCATAAGACCAATAACCGCCTAAACGGACAGCCCGAACAGCGTAGGAAGAAACGAGGTACGCATGGTCGCAGAAGAATGTGCTTGCGCCACCTCCAACAGTTAGCCCCGGAATCCAAATATCCGGATAATCCTCTGAATACTGTTTGGTCTTAATATATCCGTTCACATAATTGTCATGCGAAGTATTAATGTCAAGCTTTATAAAATCATCGCCAGAAAGTTCTGTAGCATCGGGTTTACTTGTGGTTGATGGTTCATATACTGACGGGTCAGGCAAATAAAACCAGTCAAGATGATAATCAGAATCTCCAGTTCCAACTCGTTGATTAAATAGATCCATCAATGTACTGTATTGATTCGAATATACATTTTCACGATACCTATATTTCATAGGGTGATACGAATCGGAGTTAGATATAGGAGAACCTGAAGGGGTGCTAACCGCTTCGCAGTCACCAGTTCTGTAACCTCTAGCACCAATTCTATACTCGGTGGTTGTATCATATGTCCAATATCCTTTGCCTAAATCCTGTACTTCGGCATACATATAAGAGCCAGAGCTTGACGCATCGCCATTTGCGTCACTTCTAATAATAGAAACGATTTTATGTGTAGCTTTGTATAACACATTGTGATTGTCTAAATTAGATGGACATATGCAGATATACTCTTCTGCGACTATAGCAGCTTGGTAGTTGTTAAAAAGAATATGTGTAGAATCTTTAAACGTTACCAAGTCGTTGTTATTTGACCTGAGTCCAGCACAACCTTGCATAATACTCTGACAGTTAAGCGTTGCAAATTCCACCGTAAACAGTGCCCACTCATAGAAATTGTAAGCCGCTGGTTCTAGGATGGCTAGATTCCCAAGACTCCCATCGCCGTATGTTCTTGCCGTATCCACAAGACTTTTATACGAACCTTGCTCATTGTCATATCCTGGAAGTGATACTGCATGACCGTTTTTTACAACAAGCGCATATGCGGGAGCATAGTAATAAGGAATTGTATCCTCAACGTTATGGTTATGGCAAAAAATATCAAACGGTCTATACCCCGGATACTGTTGTGCTGATACAATTAACTTATTAGCATCTATGTAGTAATAAGCCCTTGGGCACTCGACCGCCACATAGTCTCCCATCGTACCATCTTCTGCATAATCATCATCCCCCAGATACGCATTAACGGTGAATCCCGCCCTATCGTTGACTTTACTCCATGTGCCCACGCATTTTCTGCGGTTGAACGGTATAACATTATCAAAGTCATTAACAATGTTTGAATTATTTCCATCAGTCCCAACCTGCGCCGTCATGCCAACTGCATCAAGGATTCTGGTAAGAGCCGGAGACGATTTTGATAATCCGATAACCCCATACCTTTGAGCAGATGTCATCATATTCAAAGCCCCGGTTATCACTTTATTCTGAACGGGGTTTTCACTTGATGCGGACAGTGCAGAATCGACTGTCACAGAACCCCCACCACCTTGTGCGTCTTGCCAACTAGCACCGCCATTTCCATCAGAGGTAAGCACCTGACCACTTGTTCCTGCGGTAGACGGCTCATCCATTTTGAGATTTAAAGCATCATTTAAGTCTGAAACGTCATCGCCCAAAACTATCTGAGTCCAATGCCCTGCTGTCCATGCTTCGGCTGTTGTGATGGCAGTTGTACAGCGATACAGATGGTCATTGTATAAGACATAGTCACCCACATCGTAAGTAGCTGTAGCATCATAAGCGTGTGCTATCTCTGCATTGCCTGATGTTCCCGGATTACCCGGATCGCCTTTGTCACCTTTGGGTATAGTCAGATTAAGCACAGGCTCTTCTGGTGTTCCTGTGAGAGTAGCAGATGCCTGACTTCCTGCCTGTCCTGTGGTAACAGTACCGATAGAAAAGTCAGGTGTAACACCCGGTTCTCCATCTTCACCGTCCTCTATTTCGACAGAAGTAGTGCCATTCTTATCTGTGACAGTAACGGTTGCCGTGTGTCCAGATTTGCTCACAGATGCAGATGGTGAGAATCCATCTTCACCGTCAGTGCCGTCCTCTATCTCTGCTGTGGTAGTGCCGTTTTCGTCTGTAATGGAGATAGTTGCTGTGTGACCGACCTTGCTCACAGATGCACTCGGACTATAACCGTCTTCACCCTGTGCTGCTATGCCAGTATTTGACCATTCCTCGTTTTCTGTATCCCACACATACCAGTAACCGTTCTCTATCTTCGGATAGTGTTCAACAGCTAACTGTGCCTCGGCTGATGCCTCAAGGACACTCTGCAACCATTCATCATACGGGTCAGGGGGATTCGGAGTGCCAGTGATGCTTTCACCCACAAAGAACCTGAAAATCGTTGATTTCTTGACCTGTTCGCCAACGATATACACTAACTGACCGATGCCATAGCCCTTATCCTGGGTATCCGTAACTGTGACATTCCATGTTGCTGTTGTGCCACTAACTGTCAGCGTGACAGGATAAGGCTGTGTGTCTGTGGCACGTTTTAAGACTAAACTGATAGTGCCTGTACCAAATTCCGATACCCAGTCGGAGAAATCAAAGTTCACTGTGTCTACCAGATTTTCTCCGACCAAGCCTATTGCAATGTTTTTTACTTCATTCACGTTCATATTTTATACCTCAAGTGCTTCAAGCCTTGCCATGATAGAGTTGCTGTACTGGGTGTAGTCGTAGATGTGGAAGTCAACTGATACAAGTTCTGATCCCCATGTGAATCTTGCATATACTGCTCCTTCCGGGACATCTATGACAGAATCCTTCCACGTATAGTTATCTGCGTTTAAAAGCACATTCTCACCTGATATATACACCTTGTTAGCATCATAAAATGCCATTCCATAAGTAGCAGAAGAAGCATCGCTCCACAAACGAGAGTATATAATTTTGTCATATGCAGAAATGTCATAATAATCAACATATGCCCCGCCACTGGCTGCAAACCTTGCCCCTGTTGACCAGTTAATGCGGTACCCCTGTACATATTCCCCACTCCACACATTCCGCGGATAAATCTGGTCTGTCAACCTGACTATATCCCCATGTTCCACAAATGACGAATCGCCATCAACATACGAAGTACTAAACACATTGTTCCACCCGATTACTTCTGCACCTGTCTTGATGTTGATGTCATAAGTGCCGTTATGCTCCATGATACAATTGGATACATATGCTTTAGATGCACCCGATACATGCAAGCCAGCCTTGATGTTGTCATGGCTGTATGCACCCATCACAGTGATGGCTGCTCCGCTTGTAGGTGTAGAGATACCACCCTTGTCGCAGTTGTAGTATTCACCACCTATGATGATGCCTGTACACGCATCATGATGCGAGATTCCGTCATCTCTGCAATCGTGAGCAGAGCAGTTTATAAACTGCGTGTTGCCGTAACCGTGGATGTTGAAACCGTCCAGATCGCAATCGTATGCAAGACAATCACGGAATACTCCGTTGATGTTTCTCAAGTAGAATCCGCAGTATGTTTCGCTTTCGTTTTCTGTAGTGTTTCCGCTTGCTATACACCGTACACATTCTAAGTTTTCTATAAGTTTCAGATTAAAACTATGCCCCACTATATCACGGACATGTATGTCTGACAGATAAACATCTGTACAGCTTTGTATTACTATTCCTGTATTGCCATTTGACTCGATGGTTATCTTTGGCAAGTCGGGAACTGACTCACCATAGGTAGGCATATCTGGTAATGTCACCCTTAATGGGTGTGTTCTTCCAGATACCGAAAACGGTGCATAAGTTCCTGCCGTTACCACTACCGTTTCAGCACCGTCGTTGATGCCCTCTTGAATGGTCTTGTATGGAGATGCATCAGTTCCGTTGCCAGACGTTTCTACGCTACCGTTGACATAACACACACCGTTACGCAGATGCGTTATCTGGTCTTGTAAAGGTGTAGTCACAACCTCGTTCACCGTTCCTGCGTATCCGTTAGAGGCATTATATACTACATACAGCTTTGTTGCCCCAACAGGAGAATTGACAAGTGTTGTTGCCACTACGGAAGAACTAATGTCTGGTCGGTACGGTATCTGTCGGTCTATGATAACATCACTATTATTAGTGAAGTAGGCATAGTATGGATAGTTTTCGTTTTTACCTATCCTTGTTGTAACAAAATACGCTGTAAGTGGTGACACACTGTATACAGCATAGTTGTACTGACTTGGGGTGGTTATCGTTATTGTTTCACCGATGCCACCTGTTATTGCTTTCTGGTTCTCTGTAGAAGATGGGGTTATTGCTCCACCCTGAGTTCCCTCGATGATGCCGATGTTTTCACTTATCTCCGCAACCGCACTATCAACCTCGTTCACAGCACCGACCAAAGACCCTTTTTCCGATGTTGTGAGGTTTGACAAAGTGCCGACATTTGCATTTGCGGAGTCTGCATGGGCATCTACTTCATTGACAGCACCCACCAACGAACCCTTTTCAGAAGTGTTTAACGAGGCTAACGCACCTATATTCTGGTCATTAGCCTCTATGCCATCTTCCATGTTATTGAGAAGTTCAGCGGTTATTGTATCGCCTGTTTCCCATGTAGTTTTGTTATATGCCATAATTAACTCCTTAACAGTTTAGACCAACATGCAGCCCCGAATACTCCGTCTACAGCCATGCCATAGACCTTCTTCCAGTTGGTCTGTAGTGCCTTGATAGCCTTTTCGGTCTGCTCACCGCACACACCATCCAATGCTCCGTTATAGTAACCCATCCGCTTTAACTCCATCTGAAGATAATAAACAGAATCAGATGTGGTATTAAGTTTTACAGGGGGCATTACCTTTACTAAATCGTCTATGGCTAATGCCTTGTCCTTGCCCAAGATAAGGTCTATCTCTGCCTGTACAGCCTCATAGGTGAAACCGTCTGCTACAGCCTGGTTCTTCCTTGCCTGTCCATTCACACCGTAGTCAATCATGTACTGTGCTTCTTCCCTCAGAGTACGTTTAGAACCACCCAGAATAGCGTTTACTCTGGCTACCATGTCAGGCAGATGGTCTATGATGTACTGTCCCGGACATATCGTGGAAGCGAACCATTTGTGTAGTGTTATAAGCATTTCATTGGACTTCTGACCGTTGTCTGAATAGTTCAAGGCTGTTGTGGCATTAGCTATATAGACTAACTTGGTCTTACCGTTTCTCTTACATATGTCTGCCATCAGGTTGACTGCTGTGTTGTAAGCAGCCGTTTTGATCGCATACGGTGCTGTAGTGTCAGATGCTATCTCTATCGTGATTGCTCTCTGGTCGTTCGCACCAGAAGAGGAACACCACGACCTTTTAGATTCGGGTACATACATACCCACTTTTCCATCATAGCCTATGCCATAATTGGAAGAAGCCTGTCTTGATGTAGGATAAAAGACCTGTCCTAAAGCCTGTACAGTACACTGACCCACTACACAGTGCGGTGTGATTCTATCTATGGCATGTGTTCTTGTGCCACTATTATTCGGTGACAACAATGTATATGATACTAATGGACTATTTGTGTATGCCATTATTCTGCTCCTTTTCCATCATCTGCAAGACCACCTTCATTTTCCATGAGGTCCTGTGAGTCCTCTACAAATCCTAAATCATTCTTCAGTGTCATCTATAACCTCCTCCATGTACTGTGTCAGTTCTGCCTGTTCTTTGTACCATGTAGCTTTACACTTCTCTACTATGCCTTTTATGAGCGTTCCGATTGCTCCTACCACCGTTAAGACTATAGTAGTGGTTGATTCACTCACACCAAGAACCAACAGTGTAGAACCTAAAAAGGTAACAATCAGTGGGATAATCCCGGCAATAAATTTCAATGTTTCATAAAGTTTCTCTGGAAGTATCATGTGTTCCTCCTTATCTATTGAACCAACTCGGTGACAACTTTTTTTCTTCACACCACTTGTTGAAAATGGGTGTCATGTACCAGTTGCCCTCTAAACCACCGTCCTCTTTCTTGCGGAAGTAGTGTTCCCCTATCGTCAGTATTTCGCTTTTCTCATCTGGCTTTAGGGAAATCATTAAAAGCAGTTGAGTCCTTAAAACTCCCTTTTCCAGTTCGTCTAACCGACCACCAAAGTTCTTCTTCTGGTCATGTCTGGTTATCAAGAAGATGACCAGACCTGACAAAGCCGAACTGCCTAAAATCGCTACGATCAATGTTATTATTGTGTCCATATCATCCTCCTAATTAAACTGCCCTGTGATAGTTCCATTCATTGTTACTATCGAATTATTTGGTAGTTCTGCTGAACTACTCTGATACCATTTATTTGTACACACCGCAGAGATTAATATTCCCTGTTGTGGATATATCGTTGCTGTTACACTGTCTGCTACGAATGTCACTCCGTTTATTGCTGTCCTCGCTGACCCTGAGTTGTAGTAGACATATCCACCGTTCCACCGCAGATAACAGTTATCTATTGAGGTCACCGTAAAACCAGAAGCAGATATAGGCTTGCAAAACGGTATAAATAGCCTTAATGTGGTCTGGTTGGTAGAAACGTACCCATACCCGTAGAACGGCATTGATGTTAATGTTTCTCCCTTTTCGACCCTTGAGGTGTCAAAGTCATTAGCGTATATCTGATTAACAGCAGATGCCTCTCCGTCTACGTTGCATGACAATACCGATATGCCACCTAAGTTGTATTCATAGGATAAGATAGGGGTGTAGAAAGCATTATCATCACCGTCTATGCCTCGGATTAAATCTCCTGCCTCCCACGATGGGTCACCCATTATGTTTATGGTAAAAGGTGTATAGAATGTACCCCACAACTTGTCCAACCATTCATTGAGGGTGTGACCGTCCATCGTAGCATCTCTGTTAAAGGGATTGTCACTCATGCCAAAGGCTATACCGTCACCATAGTGCCATGCAGGAACGTCCAGATAAACAAAGGAATCTTCCTGTTCAGTTCCGTCTAATGATTTCACCCAGACATAACTAGCCAAGGAAGTGTTATCCAAGACTTCCGCAGGCTCAATCATCTTGCTCGGTCTTACCATCAAGGCAGATAACGAATAGTCATTTCCGACCAATGCCTGTCCTACTATCGCTGTTCCTACCAAAGAACCCTCAAGATTCTCTACGTCAGAAATAGTAGGGAAGTAGACTCGTTTCAGTTTGCCTGTGTTATCGTATTTCAAGTTGCAAGCGAACATCTTTGCGATAAGTCCTGCCATATCCCTTTTAGTGATGTTCTTCAATCCGTACTCTGCATTAATATACAGTTCTGGCGAGTATACTCCGTCTACGGAATCCGTCTGCCCCCAGGAATCTGCTACATCAAAACCCATCGAGGTCAATATGGTTTTCCAATATCTTCCACTTGGTATGTGCGTTCCGTTTATATTGGCAGAGTTGTACGTTACATCAGCGAAGTGGTCATACCCTACTAGCTTCATCTGCTTTCCGAAGATGTACTTCTTGTCTATCGTGTACTCACCTCTCTGAAAAGCCTCTGTGGGGTGATTATTTTCATCGGGGATACCAAAGAACAGTTTCACTCCTGTGAAGTCCAGATTTAAGGTGCGGTCTAACCCATGTACAAGGTCTACCTCAAAGTGCGTTGCAATGGTGTTGCCTACAGAGAACTCTCCGGGTGGACACAACTCATCCACTAACTTGAAAGTACCGTCCTTACAATCCTCTGGATATATCGAGTAGGTATCTGCACTTCCATTTATCTTGAAGCGTATCTCAAAAGATAAGACAGAAGATTCAGCGATATAATCTTTATATGCTTGTGATGTTGTAATCATGGTTACCTCTCGATTATGCTGAAACTTAACTCTGCAAGTATCTTTCGGTCATCCCACCAACAGTAACATGATGTTTCCACATCACCTCTGTAGACATCCATTGTCCGCATCTGTCCTGTCAACATATCGGGATAGACCACTTTGAAATACTCGTTGTTTACGGCAGACAGTAATGTGGATGCCTGTTGCCATGTTATTCCCTTGAACTCTAATTCAAGTTTGCGTTTCTGCGTGACCCTGTTCGTGTACATCTTGCCTGTGTAGGTTCGTCCAGAGTCCGCAGCATTTACACTATATAATGACCACTGATAACCACTCGGTATGCAAGAGGTTATAGTAGTTCCAGATGTAGTTTTAAATGTAATCCAGTTATTCATTATTCTCTCCTGTGGGGGCATCATCGCCCCCACTTTACAAGAGGTGTCTATTCACTCAGGCTTGTGCAACTATGTTGTACTGCCTGTTGAGTGCTTTCTGACCTTTCATGGATGCTTTGGCTACCGTAGCGGAATCCATCTTAACTGTTACGTTTGTTGTGCCACTTCCACCACTTCCTAACATCGGACGTAATGCCCTTGCCAGTGCATCTGCTATCTGGTCATTGTTTGCTACTGCGTTCCTTGAGCCTATGCGACCCACCATCTCGCTGCCGTTTTCCCTCGCAAGGTATAACTCGCCAGTTTGCGGATACCCACCCGAAGCATACGCATACGCTTTAATCTTCACGTTTGCCTGTGATGCGGTATATGTCACACCATTTACGGATGTCTGCACCGTTGTTGCAAGGTTCTTGGTATTAAGCTGAGATTTGATCGCATCTGTAATACCGTCTGCAAATGCCTTGCCGATATATGTAAAGTTCGATGACTTAGTGGTGTTGTAGAACGCATTGATGATGCTGTTCATTATGGCTTTTGGATTCACTTGTAACCCTATGTTGTTAAGGGAACTTGTGATGAACTTAGCCATGTTGTCACCTATGGTGGACATTCCTGACATTGAGCCTTTAATCTTGCTTACAAGGTCTGAGTAGGTCTGACCCATCGTCTTGGCAGATGATGTTGCAGATGTCACTCCACTCTGAAATCCTCTCATGTCTGCTTGATTTTGTTTCCATCCGTAAGAGGTCTTTCCCAGTAATGAAACCGTATTGCCAGACTCAACATTGTAGTCATGGATTGCTACACCAGATTTCTTCACATCTATTGTGTAGGTCTTAGTAGCTTTTCCTGCATCGCTTGTAGCACCACTGTACTGTTTCGAAGCATTAGAAGCGTCTTCTGCTTCTGTGTTGTACTGTCCAACAGCATTGGTAAGGTTTCTGGTGTCTACGATTACGCTAGGATCAATGTTGGATCCAAACAAATCGTTTACTACACCTGTTGCCCAATCCTGTGTATTGCCCACGATGTCTAACGTAGCACTGGCAGTTGTCTTTATCCTGTCACCTATCTGTGCCATGATGCCGTCCGTATTGCCCTTGACCGCACCTGTGTTCTCTTCCGTTGCACCAATAAGTAAGTCTATCTTTGTTTGCCAATCATTTACGTCCGCATCAAACTGGTCTATTGTTTGCTGATAGGTCGATAACGCTGACCACTCATCATTAATCTGCAACATCAACCTATACAGTTCGGGGTTACTTCCTGCTATCTGTTCATTGACTACATCTCCTGGTTTCCACCCTCCTGCAACACCTGTCATGTATCCTTGCACTTCTGGCGATAACCAGTTCATGGCTTGCTTATACTTGCCATAATCAGCTTCATACTGCGAGTAATATGTATCATAATCAGCCTGTGCTTGGTCACGGGCAATCAACGCTTTCTGCTGTGCAATGTAGTATTCTTGAAGAACTGCCTCTTTTGCGTATGCCTTGTATTGGTCAATGGCATCTTGTATGTTGGATATATTTGTTACAATAAGACCGTTTATGTTCGCCCAAGATGCTTCGACATTGCCCAAAACACCTGATGCATTAAGTTCATTCGTGAGTCTTTGTACTTCCGCTATATTGTCTGCTGTTGCCTCTACGTTGTTGTATTTCTTGAGTTCGTCTAATAACTGCTGTGCGTATTCAGCTTTCTGCAACTTCTCGCTGTATTGGTATTCGATTTCACTAATATGGACTCTCAACTCGGACTCAATATCAATGTAAGCGTTTGCCTTTTCCATCTCTTCAAGGAATCGCTGATATTCTTGACTTTCGTGGTATTCCTTTACTATCTCGGCAGCTTTTTGCTTATATCCTCTTATGTACTGGAATATCGTCCATCCAATTGATACTGTGAGTCCGATTATCGCTCCGGCAGGACCAAACGCCAATGTGCCACCAAGCGTAGCTACTGCAATTCCTAAAGATGTTTTGATTGAATCAGCAAGGTTAATGCCGTCATGTCCAAGACCGAATCCTCCCTCTCCTGCCAATACTGTGCCACCTACCATTAATGATAAACCTATGGTTCTGGTCATATTCCATTTGCCGTTGGTAAGCATTTTCAACACATCACTGAAAGCATTAGTTACTTTCCATGTGAGGATTCCTGCACCGATTGCTTTTACATAACTAAGGACATCTGCAAAGTTATCCCTTAACCATCCTGCGGTCTTGGTCAACCAGTTCTGCTCTACTGCTACTCTTTCAAACATATCGTTGTAAGCAGAACCAGAACCTCCTGCACCGCCTCCACCACCGCCAGAGCCACCAGAAGAAGCATCTTTCTGTAATTGATGGAGTTCATCAAAGTCAAGTACGGTTAAAGCCTGTTTCAGTTCCTTGGCTGCCCCTGTAGCATTGCCTAATGCACCTGTCGCAGCCTTGCCGTACTCAACAGCGTTCTTCTTTGCCCTTACATAAGTGTCTGAGCCAGACAACACAGCAAAGAACATATTCACATAGTTGATACCTGTGATTAACCAATCAACGATTCTGTCTATGATGGGTGCTATGGTATTCAACAGCGATCCGAAAGCTGCACCGATGGAATTTTTAAGATAGTTGCCAGAGGTAGCCATAGAATCCATCGTAGCCACAAATGAATCACCTGTTGCTTTCGCCCAATAGTATAGGTTCTGTAATCCTTCTGTAATGCCTGACAGGAATGATTTGACGATGGTACGAAGGATACGCATTTTAAGAAGTCTGCCTAACTGACCGATGACTCCCGGTATCAGACTCTTGAATGCCCGGAAGTTGACATGCAGACCTTTTGTGGACTTGCTTAATTCTTCATTAGCCTGTGAAGCACCTTTGGCGGTCTGCGCTACTTCCTTGTTTGCTTCTGCCACTTCTTGAGTAACCGTGGCAGTGTCCTTCAGTGCCTCTACCTGTGGCATACTTTCTGTGGCAGGAACAGCATTCTGTACCATGCTCTGGACATTAGATGATGAAAGGTTCGATACTTTTGACGAAGTGTTATCTGTATAAAGATTTATCTTTTTAAGTTGCGCTCCAAGGTTTCTGGCAAGCGATGTACAACTGGCTAAAGACTGCCTCATGCGGTCAAAACCAGATAAGTTGCCCTTCATAGCTGATAACTGCCCATTAATAGCAGACAGTTCTCCGCTTGCCGAAGAACCCTTTAATTTTTCTAACGCATCAGCAAGGTTGGTTATCTTTTCGGCTGTGCCAGTAGCGTTATCCGTTATCTCGATATTCAGTTTCGCTATGTCTACGCTCATCTTGTTTCTTCCATTCTGATGCTATACGATTTAAGTTCGCTATTATCTTTTGCCTTGTGCGCTCTTCTTCCAGACGCTTCTCTCGCTCTGTCTTTCCGAAGAACTCAAAAGGCTTTTCAAGATATTTATCAGGGGTCTTGCCTTTACCCCTAAAAGCATTGGACAGTGCTACGCTGATGGCATTATAGATATATGCTCCTTGCATCCACATTTCTTCGTTGTGGATTTTTCTCTGTGCGATGTACTGACTTTCGTAGTATTTCAATCGGCAGTAATCACCGTACCAAAACTCATCGTAGCTTACCCCTATGCTCATATAATACTCACACAGAGCATCCAGATGCTCTTCTAATGTCTGGGGTTGAGTGGACGATTCTAGTTCAGAACCGTCCACTTCACGTTTCCCTTGTGGGTATTAAGTTCTTCCAGAGCCTCTGCGATCATGTTGTTGATGACCTCCATAAGTTTGTCACCGTTCTCATCTGACTCGCAGAGTTCCTTATAGATTTCTAACCTTTTCCTTTTCGGCACGTACTGATGGTTTGCGAGGAATGCCCCGGCAAACAGTTCTTCATTGGCTGATACTGCGTTCTCATCAATCTTGCCAAGAGAGAAACCCTGTCTTTCTAACTGCTTCAGAGAAGACGCAGTATACTCCAATGTGTATGGTGTACCTTCGTACTCAAAGGTTATTCTGGTTTTTGTGTCTTTCATTTGTTACACCTCCTGTAAAATGTAGGGGCATTAAGTGGTTGCCCATCCTGCTACCTGGTTAGGTATGATATTTACTGTGCCTGCAAACACCTGATTTACTTCGATGCTCGGCAGACCTAAATCAATAGGTTCACCTGCAAAGTAGAAGTCACCGAATGACGGTACATGTACCTGCCACCACAGAGCCTTGTTAGCTGCGAAAGCTGTTGCATAAGCGGTAGCTGCGGCTGCCCATGCGGTCTTAAAGGCTGCGGTAAAGTTTGCACCTACTTCTACATTGCCACCTGTGTCTTTTACACCTGCGATGTATCTCTTAAAGGTGTCTGACAGGTTGGTAACTTCCAATGTATCGGGATCAGCGGAGATTTCGCCGATAGATGTGATGTTAGCGATTGTGGTATACCCTGTTGTCGGTTTAGTTCCGGCAGTTGTTTCTGCACAATACCCAAGGGTGATACCGATTGTATTTAATTCAAGTGCCATATGTCCTCCTTATGATTCAACCGCAGTAATCCCATAAGGGAAAAGGGGCTTCCTCTGTCCTGCGGTCTATCCTCATTTTTCTTTTTTCTTTGTTTCTTTAGGCTGTTCCCAATTCTGGATTTTTCCGCATTTTTCACAGCGGAACTGTCCGGGGAATAAGGAATTGCCACATTCACATTTAGCCATTATTGTCCTCCTGTGGCAGACTGTCCTGCCCTGTAATTACCCGACAGAATCTCATAGATACTCTTTCAACAGATGGGTCATAATTAGGCACTTGTTCTGCAAGTTCCTCTACAAAGAACATCTGTCGCATTACGTTTTCCACTTCCAATACGGTTGAATCTATGTTCTGACCGTATACTTCGATATATGCGTATGCCCTTACCTGTTCGTCTGTGAAGTCAAGGGTGATGTGCCTACGCATAGGATTCCATGAGAAACGAACATACACGCATGGGAATGACTTTGGCACTACTTCGTAGTACCCTGTCACATATGCGTCTACATGATTTGCGATATAGTCATAAACTTGATTTTTAGTTATCAAAGAATAACCTCGCTTTCGTTTCCGTTTCTCTGCCTAATCTTTCTGCTTCGTTTTGGACTTTCATCTGTGGTTCTTGGTTGTAACGATAACCCAGAGCATCACCCTGATAATTCTGATAGGTGCGAGCATGGTCGGCAGACCAATCGCCGGGGGCAGTGCTGAATCCGTATCCACTCCACGGTTCTGCCAAGAATCCTGCACCAAACTCTTGAAACGCTATTCCCTCGCCTTGTACCTCTATACGGTTTCTGCCATCCATGTGGACAACGTAGGGTGAGGATTCGGGGTAGCGGATATTCTCCGCAGCTTCGTAAGCAACTTCCATCGGAAAACGCTCTACCTTGTGTGCGAACTCACGCAGTTGTCTTATGCTTTCATCCAGATTTTCAAGGGTAATAGTCAGTTCCATTACTTGCAATAAATCCTCTGTTCGTTCATTGTCTGTGGGCAAGACTTGACGTAATACGTTTGACCGTCTACTACGATCTTCGTCTGTGTAGTAACATTGATAGGATTGTCAGGTATGATTGCCAGAGAAAAGTCCTCTTCTACACCGTAAGGTTTGTAAGACGATGAACCTCTAAAAACGATACAGCCTTTGGCTGTCACACCATCCGCATACGTTTCTATGTGTCTGCCTGTCTTATATCCCTGTGCATCTACCTCATCGGTTTCGCCAGTGTATAAGTAATAAGTAAATTCTCTCTGGTTTCTCTTTAATCGCCTCATAATGTCCTCGCAAATGGGATTATGTGTGCGTGGATATAGTCATTCATATCTGCATACTTGAAACCCCTTAATATGCCGTTTTCTGAGTGCTGTGTTTCGCCCTCTGCACCTCTTATAGACAACCCGGCAATCACCGCAAAGATAACCACCGAATCGTATTTTGAGGTGTCAGGGTCATCTGGCAACCCTATCAGTTGATACTCATGGTTAAGGCACTCTGTCTGTGCCTGTGAGATATAAGCAGACAACAACTCGTCTGAATAATTCTCACCCATCATTAAGTTGATTTGCGTTATCATTTCTGCTGTTGTCATCTGCTCATTCTCCTAATTACGCATGATTGGTAACTGTAGTCTGTGCAGATGTAGCTACTGCCTGTCCTGCACCGTTGTATGCTGCTACTACAATCTTTGCTCCACCTGCTGTGAAGTTGTCCAGAACGCCCGCTGTCAGTGCCGGGAGTTCTGTCCATGTAGAGTCAAGAGCATCTTTGTAGCTCGGAGGTGTCACGCTTGAAGCTGCCTTGTAGTACAGTTTTTCGCCCTGTCCAAGTGTGTAGGTAACTGTCAACTTAGTTCCGCTTGTAGTTCCTGCTGCACTTACCAGAGTGATAGAACCGATAGAACCAGATGCTTCTACTTCTTCTACTGCGATAAGGTCAAGGTATTCAGCAGCTAACACAACACCCATTACTGCGAAAGCATCAGATGTTGCTCTTCTGTAATCAGCGTCAACAGCAAATCCAAGGATAGGGGTTACACCCATTACTGCATACTCAAGTCCTGCTGCGGAGAAATCTACTTCGCCCGGATTGATGTAGTAAGCAATCATGTTATCTGCCGGGGTAGCAATAACCTTGCCTGACGGAATCTCTGTAGAATCGCACAGGAAGATCGTTCTGTATCCCATGAAGTTCTGCACATAGTTCATGCCGAAAGCTGTCTGTACAGTGATGCTTGCTCCACCAAGATATGAATAGAAATCAAGGTAGTTTACGAAACCAACGATCTCGCCACCAGTTACGTTCAGTTTGCTCTGTGCATCGAGTACACGACCTTTAGCCATAGCAAGTGCCATCTGGAAAGTAGTGTCGATAGCAGTAAGAGTAACTGTTTTCAGGAAGGTGTAGAATTTGTTCTTTATTACTTTCTGAAGTTCAAATCTGAAAGCGTTGTCTGTCTTTACGATTGCAACATCGTATCCATTCTTGGAAATCTCTTCCATTGATACACCTTTGGAATATTTCTCCAGGGTAATGTCACCAATCGGAACTTCCTCAAGAGTAGCCTGTGAGAATGGAATCTCATCACCTTCATCTACAGAACCGCTCTGAAGTGATACTGTTGCTTTTGTTGCTCTTAATGTAGTACCTGAAATCTTGGCGATCATGTTGGTAACGCCCATGATGTTCAGTAAGTGACTCCAGTCATCCTGAAACTGTGACAGAAAGTCTATCTGCCTTGGGGAGATTGTGGAGTTAGTTGTTTTAGTAAGTCTGTCTTTTGCAGCCATATTGCCTCCTTAATTAAATAGTTCCATGTTCTCGGCTATCGCCTTTTGCCTCTCTATAGGATTTTTGATAGCCATTATCTGTGCCTTTGTTATTCCACCTGTTTCTCCGCTGTTCTGCGGATGCGGTGTGTTCCTGACTACATCGGCTCGTATAGCCTTTTCAAAGTCCTCATGTGCCTTTAACTGGTTCGCTTCTACGGTGTCAAAGTCACCGTCTACGAATGCTTCTGCTGTTTCCTTCGCCAAGTCCCCATCAAATCCAAGTGACAGATAGAAGTTGGTCTTCTGTGAGATACTCATATCCCTTTTCAGTCTGGCATTTTCTTCTTCAATGGCTTTATACCGTTCGGCTTCTTCAGTCTTGGCTCGTTCGTCCTCGGTCATCTGACTCTTCAGCTTTTCTTCAGCTTCTTTCCACTGTTTCTTAAACTTGCTTGCTTCAGAACTTGCCTTATCAATGGCTTCTTTGTAGCGTTGTGCTTTCTCCGCTTCTTCTTTGTACTTCGCTTCAAAATCAACAACTTCGTTTGTATTTTCGTCCATGTAGTCCTCCTTGCGTGTTTACAGTCTTTCTCTCGACTTTTGCGTTTTTAAACTTCTCTGTTTATTTTTCTCTCGACAGTGTGAGAAAGCAGCGGCAGTTACAATTTTCTTCGGCTGTTTCAAACATGCCCGGTGCTAATGCTGAATCACCACTTATCGAGATAAATTCTTCTTCAAAGGGAATCTTCTTGCTCTGGAGAAACCAGTGAGTGTCACGCACTCTATCGTCTTCCATCGTTTCCCATGTCTTATACAAACCCGAAACGCCCTCCCCAGCATTGACCATTCCTGTGTTCCATACACGGTTTGACTCTGCTTCTACCATCCGCAAAAACTTGTCTGGGTTTGTTATGTCCTTGTCATATATGTCTGATACGGTTTCACCATTCGGATAGGTGATGTCCAAAAACTGATAGGGGTCCGGTAATCCTAAATCCCGGTCTATGAAAATCAGTCCTGCTGCGAATCCGTCTATATACCAAGCCAGTAGGCAGTCCCAGAACCGCTCTTTACGTTTCTGTCTTTCTTCTACTGGCAGTGCTTCATATTCCTCTACGCTGTTGACGGAAATCTCACGCACTAAAGCGTGGATTTCGTCAAAGCGAAGTTGTCTCTGTTTCCGTACTATCTCCTTCACTGATGGTCACCGTTTCTTCTGTGTTATGCTCCCGATACCATTTTTCCCCTTCCAACCACTTCTTGTTCGGGTCATAGAAAAGTCCGCATACTTCATATGCGACAGGTGGTGCTATCTTGTCATTGTTCAGCATCAGATTGAGTACCTGTGCTTTGGTAGCCATGTTCTCATAGTGCTGTCTGGTGTAGTCTATGTTGATGTACCTGATAGGGATGTACAGTTTGCCTACTGCATCGCATATCTCTAACATCAGCTTGATCGCACGATATTCTGACCTGTCTACGTTCTTCTGGTCACCTAATGCGCTTTCGTATGCTCCTTCCCATCCGTTCCGATAAACAACGGCAAGACCATTGTCACCACCTGTTGTGTTTTCACTTGTATTCGGGAGCGATGCGATTGTCCTGATGGCATTAAGAAGGTCTTCCTTTAAGGTCTGGGTATTGGACTGGTCGAGTTTTGTTGCTATCTGGTCAACAGATGCCTTGTTAGCGTCATTAGATACCAGTTCTATCAATCCCATTTCCTTGATGGAAGATGCTGTCTGACCGTCTGGCAGTTTGCAGTTGGTCAAGACCAGAAGTGACTGTATAGCCTGTTCAACACCGTCAATCCTGTTAGAGTCAAGGTTGTTGATGGCATCGCACAGGCTGATAACGACCTCTGCTGAACTCATGCGGTCTTCGCCATATGGGTACTCGATGATGGGGAGTTCTGACAGCGGATACACATCTTCATGTACCACTTCGCTGTTCCGTATCTCAAAGAATCTATTGCCACCGTCATTCTTCACGTAGACGGAATATGTTTGAACCCCATCAACGTCTGTTGTCACATACCAACAGAGTTTAGGGGTATGGGGAATTTTTGTGGTATAAGCCACGGCAGTGTTGCGTGGGTCTAACGTGTCGATGAAGAAAGGAGATTCATCGTCAGACTCACGCTTGGGGAGAATCAATCTATAAGCAGTTCCGCAGATGTTGTACCATTTGATGAGATTGAAATCTAAAGTCTCTTTGCCTTCCAACCTACAGTAATCATTCAGTATATCGACCTCATCTGCGTATTCCTGGTTATTAGCTGAATATTTGATCGGATCTCCTGCAACATACTGTGTGTGGAAGTTGACTATCTCCCTGTACCTGTTCTCCACCACTTTGTTATTGATATACGTGTTGAGTTCCTTTTCTCTGTACAGGATAGGCTGTCTTCCACGGTAATAGTCATAGAGGTACTTTATCTGCCCTACATTGAACAGATAGTCACCATTGAGCCGGGAGATCACTTCGATTATGTTAGAACGGTCTATGTTTTCTTCCGATACATATAAAGTTTTGCGTCCAAATAGATTTTCCATAGTAATAAAAAAAGTAGCCTGACGAATCAGACTACTGTTAATCCCTTCTGCTGTTCCCTAACAACAGGATATTTATTTTTCCGTTTCACCTCTCGGACGATAAGACCGTCCTTTCCCATGTGTATCTCTGCTGTACCACCTGTGTTGATGATAGCTTCAACAACCGATAGTACCTCATCTTCCCTCTTTATATCACATTTTCTCATATTT
>JAEIGA010004258.1_pt1 | contig 22139 bp, 26 predicted proteins | sample 9270691 | NCBI WGS metagenome assembly JAEIGA01 (sample SAMN17057246, study PRJNA624740) | gut metagenome | biome: biome; isolation source: fecal sample | host: Bos grunniens | place: China: Xizang | collected 2019 | reverse complement strand
GATGCTGTCGTTCACTGCGGCGACATGGCGCATCGCGGTCGCGTGCGGGAGTTGGAGTTTCATGCGGAGATATGGCGCGATGTGTTCGGGAAGCACGGACCGACAAAATTGTTCGTTGCCGGAAATCACGAATTCAGGGCTGATTGCAAGGGACGCAAGCTTATTGACGACGGCATGGCGGCGAATTGGGAGCGCATCTGGGGCGAAAAGTACGAGCCCGTATGGCACAAGACCGTCAAGGGCATCCACTTCTTCGGGCGGAATTGGCGCGTGGACGACAGTCGCGTGATCGAGGCCGTCGATGCGCATTTCGCCGCTACGAAGGAGACGAAGAGTCCGTTTTTTGTTGTTTCCCACGCTCCGATGAGCCGTGCATTGCGCTCCGCCGTCGGGATGCACCACAATGGACTTGGATTCTTCGGCCATATTCATCACAGCGCGGCGAACTGGAACGAGGTGAACTGCGATTTGGAGAGCCGGTTGCCGGTCGTGCAGTGTCCAACCTGCCATCCGCACGGTGAAAACAGCCTGAAGGGCGACCGGTACATAGTAAAATGCCCGATAGAGGGGCGGAAGAATGCGGGGCGTGGACGCCAGGGATATGTGGTCAAGGTCTATGACGACATGCTGACAATCGAACGGCGGGAGTTCGGCGCGGGCGGCAGTCTCGGCGCGGACTGGGTGATGCCGTTTAATTGGGAAACGGGGAACGGGAAACCGGGAACGGCGAAGCACCCGTTCTCGAAGGGCGAGCTTAAGAAGGCGATCGGCGAGCCGCAGTTCCGCAAAGGCGCGAAGCTGATTGTTGAAGATGTTTCGACAGGATTAACAGGATTGACAGGATTATCTGGGGCAAAGCCCCAGACCTCAGATAATCTTGTTAATCCTGTAAATCCTGTCCAAGAAAACTCCGCGACTCCGCGTCTCCGCGTGAGAATCCCTCTTGCTGATGGCAATCCCGATTCGCGGGTGTACGCCTACGAAGTTGTCGTGGCGGGCGACGAGGGAACACGGAAACTCCGTAAGGCCGTTTATGCGGCAGGTTGCAATCTCGGCATAGGGCACGAACCGAACGGCGGTGTGACGACGCTCGACATTCCCAAGTCTGAATTGCCGCCCGGCAAATCATTGACCTTCGCTGTTCGCCCGCTCACTTCGCTTGGTACTTCAGGCAGACCGATTATCACGGATTTCAAGGTATAAGATGAATTCGCGAAGGCGTATCTTCTGAATCTGGACATCATGGACAAGAACGCTCTTGATGATTGCGTTTTCGAGATTGCGGGCATAAGCGCCGGGGAGGACATATAGCATATACGCTTCATGCGGCGTAAGTGAGACTTGACAGTGAGGAGCGATGAATGAGCGTGGTATTTCTATATTTAATCGCCCATATCAAAAGGCGAGTGCCGCTAAGGTGAAAAAACGCCGCACGTTGACAAGTCAGGAACGTAAGCAAGACGGAAAGGGAAGCACAAGGAACACTACAGCAGTTGCATAGCCGCCTTGGTAAGCCTCGGATAGTTGCTCTATTGCGCCTGATTTTTGATATAATATATCAACATAAATCACATTAGGTGTTATTATAATGAGAAAAGCCGAAATAAAACGCGAAACTAAAGAAACGAAGATTTCTCTTAAGCTTGATCTTGACGGGTCTGGTGAAGGTGAAATTGATACAGGCATTGGTTTTTTCAACCATATGCTTGAGCTTCTGAAGAAGCACGCCCTTATTGATCTTACAGTAAAAGCGAAGGGTGATATCGATGTTGATTATCATCATACGGTAGAAGATGTAGGACTTGTTTTTGGTCAGGCTCTCAATGAGGCTTTAGGAAGCCGCAAGGGGATTGCGCGATATGGTTTCGCGTCGATTCCGATGGATGAGGCGCTTTGTGAAACTTCTCTTGATCTTGGCGGGCGTCCGTTTCTTGTTATGCTCTCACCGATGAAGCATATGTTCGTTAAAGATTTCGAGGTGAAACTGGTGGAAGAGTTTTTTAGGGCGGTCAGTGTTGAGTCGCGCTCCAACATTCATCTTCGCCAAGTATATGGAGATGAGGCCCATCATGTATGCGAGGGGCTTTTCAAGAGTTTTGCACGCGCACTTCGCAGTGCAGTAAAAATTGATCCGTTAGAGAAGGGTGTGCCTTCTTCGAAAGGCGTGTTATGATAATATTGCCTGCGATAGATTTGAAGGGCGGCAAGTGTGTGCGCCTTAGGCAAGGTAAGGCCGATGATGTTACTGTTTACGGTGATGATCCCGCCGAGCAGGCGCGCGATTGGCGCCAACAGGGCGGAATGGAGCTTCATGTGGTGGATCTTGATGGTGCCTTTGCCGGAACTCCTAAGCATGCGGAGGTTATCAAGAATATCATAAGCGCCTTCGGCGGTCCCGTAGAGGTAGGCGGAGGTCTTCGCACGATGGAGGCGCTTTCTAATGTGATCGACGCAGGCGCGTCCCGTGCGATTATCGGTTCGGCTGCGCTTGAAAATCCGGAGTTTCTGATGAAGGCGGTTGAGCTTTATGGCGAAAAGATTGCCGTCGGGATAGATGCGCGTGATGGATTTGTCCAAACTAAAGGTTGGGTAGAAACAACCGAGGTTAAAGCCGTAGATTTGGCCGCAGCGGTTGCTAAAGCCGGCGTAAAGACGATTATTTACACCGATACCGCTACCGATGGAATGTTGGGCGGGCCGAATCTTTCGCAGATGGCCGCTATATGCGATGCAGCTCCCACTTGTGAGATAACCGCTTCGGGCGGTGTAAGTTCACCGTACGACATAGAGAACCTGAAGGCGCTTGAGCGTGCGAATTTGCGTGCCGCAATTGTCGGCAAGGCTCTTTATGACGGCAGAATCACTCTTAAAGAAATGAACATCGCTGCACTCTGATCGTTTACTCATAGCGATGAGACTTAAACCGATCAGCGATTTGGAGACGGCGCTTTCAAAGCTCCCGGGGTTGGGCCGCAGGAGCGCTTCACGCGCGGCTTTGGCTCTCGTCAGAGAGCCGAATAGGCTTTTGGTCCCGCTTTTGGAAGCGCTCTCGCGCGCAAAAAGCGAAGTTAAATGCTGCTCGCGTTGCGGCTCTTTCACTACGGTTGATGCTCAGCCTTGTCACCTTTGCACCGACAAGATGCGTTCTTCCCGCAAGATTTGTGTTGTCGAGGAGCCGTCAGATATAATATCGATTGAAGCTTCAGGGGCTTTTGACGGCAGGTATCATGCTCTTGGCGGAAAGCTTTCGCCTCAACATCATTTAGGTCCTGAAAAATTACGCCTTGCGGAACTTGTCGATCGCGTTGTAAGTGAGGCGGTGGAAGAGGTTTTGCTTGCGCTATCAACAGACATGGATGGTGACGCTACGGCCGGTTACATTATCGAGCTTTTAAAAGGTACGGGCGCTAAGGTTACGCGCCTAGCGTTTGGTCTGCCAGCTGATTCGGGCGTTGCCTATTCCGATCCGCTGACATTAAAGCGAGCCATATCCGGACGTTTTCAAGTGTAGAAATCATAAGAATTTTAAGGAGCTGTAATGAAAATTTTCAAAGACCCGGCCAAGATGCAGAAATGGTGTCTTAAGCGTAAGCGCGAAGGTGCGACGATAGCGCTTGTGCCAACGATGGGTTATCTTCATGAAGGGCATTTAAGTCTCGTGGAGACGGCGAAGAAGCGCGGAGCGCAAGAGGTGATTGTAAGCATATTTGTAAATCCCGTTCAGTTCGGTCCGAATGAGGATTACGAGAAATATCCTCGCGATGAAAAGGCCGATCTTGAGAAATGCCGCAAGGCTGGCGTGACGGCTGTCTTTTTCCCTACGCCGCAGAATATGTATCTTGAAGCTCACAGCGTTTATGTTGAGGAGGAACTTCTTTCAAGAGGCCTTTGCGGCGCCCGCCGCCCGGGGCATTTCAGGGGTGTATGCACGGTTGTAGCGAAGTTATTTAACATAACAGTGCCTGATTTTGCTGTGTTCGGACGCAAGGATTATCAGCAGGCGCAGATCATCCGGAGAATGGTGCGCGATTTGAATTTTGCCGTTAAAATCGTTTTAGCCCCTATCGTGCGCGAGAAGTCGGGGTTGGCCAGATCAAGCCGCAACGTTTATCTCAGCGAAAAAGAAAAGTCTATGGCTCTTTCGATTTCAGCGGGGCTTAAGGCGTTGAAATCTTCGAAGGGAGCCATGACAATAGCGGCGTTTAAGCGCTCGCTGGAAAAAGCCGGTCTTAAGATAGATTATGTCGAATGTGTCGACGCTCAGACTTTAGAAGGGCGAAGCAAGCCGTCTAAAGGGTGCTGCGTGCTTGTCTCGGCTTTCGCTGGCAAGACAAGACTTATAGACAATATAACGTTGTAAGATACGGAAAATGGGCTTTAAGGGTATTGCTATCGGCGGTTGCATCGGCAGTCTCTATGGGCCGTTTGGCGCCATACTGGGAGCGCTCGCCGGAGAATACTTTGAGCGTCGTATGGGACGCAAGGCGAAAAATAGAGCGATGAAATCTGCTTCATCACATCCGCTTGACAGGTATTACAAGATACTTGGCTCGAAAAGAGGCGATGATTTTTCCACGTTGCAGCGGCGATATCGCGATCTTGTGAAGAAAAGACATCCCGATGTTCTTAGAGCGCAGGGTGCGGGCGAAAAAGAAGTCGCGCGCGCAACGGAACAAATGAGTGAAATAAATGCCGCATGGGCGGTTATACAAAAAGATTTAGAACGGAAGGATGGTTATGCGCATAGCGTTCATAAGTGATGTTCACGGCGTGCCGTCGACGCTTGAGGCGGCATTGTCTAAGGTTGACGATCTGGGGTACGACAAGATCGTGCTTCTTGGCGATTTGCTATACCATGGGCCGCGCAACGGCGTGCCGCAATTTTACGACCCTGTCAAAGTGGTGGAGATTTTAAACGCCCGTTCGTCGTCCATCGTGGCCGTTCGCGGAAACTGTGACGCCGAGGTTGATCAAATGATGCTGAAGTTTCCCATCATGGACGATTATTCCGTTCTTGATTCGGGAAACAAAAAGTTCTTTTTGACGCACGGCCATTTGTGGAATGAGTTTAAGATTCCTCCGATTGGATTGGCGGATGCGCTTGTTCATGGGCATACGCATATTCCGGAATTAAAGACTTTGGAGTGCGGCCTTGAGATTTTCAATCCAGGCTCAATTTCACTCCCGAAGGGCGGCTCAGAAAGGTCGTTCGGGTATTACGACGGAGAAACTCTTAGCCACTATACTATCTGCTAACTCTTGCCCACTAATATTGTTTGAATGTTAGAATGTTAGAATGTTTGAATGTTTGAATCTTTAGAGTGGAAACAACTAGGACAACTGGTAAAAACAACTTGTATTTGGTGCGCGTGCTAACACGCCCGCGTTTTTCGTTGTTGATATAATTACTTAATCTCAATAGAGGAGGAGTGCACGGGCGGGTTCGCCCGTGCGTCAAAGGAAAGTTGTTTCAAAAAAGTTGTTTCCAAAAATCAGAAGACTCTGAAGTGAATAGAAACTCTGACTCAACTAACGGGGGCTCCCCATCTTTACCATCATCAAATGATTTGATATAATTTTGCCATGAGAAAAGTTATAGTAGACAAAGGCGTTTCATTCGGCACAGGAACGCTTACATTCATAGCCGGGCCTTGCGTCATTGAGTCTCGCAAGATGGCTCTTGATTTAGCGGGCAAGTTGACTGCCTTGGCGAGAAAGTTTAATGTCGGTTATGTCTTCAAAGCGAGCTTCGATAAAGCTAACCGCACATCCGTCGATTCGTATCGCGGCCCCGGGATTGACGAGGGGCTGGATATCCTTGCTGAAGTGCGTGAAAAATTCGATGTTCCGGTCATAACCGATGTTCATGAGCCTTGGCAGTGTGCGCGTGCGGCTCAGGTTTGCGATATCATTCAGATACCGGCATTTCTCGCTCGTCAAACCGATTTGGTTGTCGCAGCTGGCGAGACGGGGGCTGTCGTGAATGTCAAGAAGGGGCAGTTCATGGCTCCGGAGGATATGGCCCAGGTTATCCGCAAGATTGAATCTACCGGCAATAAGCGCATTGTTCTTTGCGAGCGTGGCGCATCTTTCGGCTATCGCAATCTTGTAGCGGATATGAGGTCGCTGCTGATCATGAGAGAACTCGGATATCCCGTTGTGATGGATGCGACGCATTCCGTCCAGCGTCCCGGCGGGCTCGGCACCGGTTCGGGCGGAGATGGAAAGTACGCTCCCGCCATCGCGCGCGCAGCGGTCGCTACCGGCATTGACGGCGTTTTCATGGAAACGCATATTAATCCTAAAATCGCCAAGAGCGATTCCGCCAATGCGATAAAGTTTTCCCAGGTTGAAAATCTCTGGAAGAAGCTCATTCAGATTGATGCTATCGTAAAATCCAAATAAAGGATTTCTGCCTTCTTGAAAAAGATTGTCATAGTTTGTTCTTTGCTCTTCGCGTGTCAGGCTTTTGCGTTTGACTCCGAGCAATGGCTTGAAAAGCGTGAAATTCTTTCGCGCGAAGCGGAGCGGCTAATGGGCGCGTACACGAATTATGCGGCCAAAGTCTCGGAGCCGGCGGAGAATGTCGTCGTTCCCGTCGAGTCGTTTCCCGATGGGGCGATAAAGACTCTTGTGCAAGCGAAGAAGGCCCAATATTTTCTTCAAGAAGGATTTATCTGGGCGGAGAACGTCGTAGTCAAGCGTTTTCGTTCTCCGGGCAAGCTCGAATTTAGAATAGATGCCAGAAATTGCATAATCGACCGCTCCACCAAAAGCGGCTGGGCCAACGGCAGAGCCATAATCCGTCATGACGGGACGGTGTTTTACGGAGACGGGATATATTTTTCGTCGCCTGAAGGCTTCGTCTCCTCGTATCGCGATACGCGAATGGAGATCGGCGGCATCAAATCCGGTTCGATCAAGGAGGCTGTAAGATGAAGTTCGCGCTTTTTACAGTTATCCTCCTCTGCGGGTTAAACGGCGCTTTCGCGCAGAAGGCGGTTAAAAACACGACCGCCTACATAACATCGCTCAGATGTGATTTTGACCGCAATGAAGGCGTTGTTATGTTTGATAAGAACGTCTACATTGATTACGACGGCTATCAGATGTCGTCCGATCGGCTTTTCGCTTTTATCAGCGGAACGAACGAGGTTACGAGAGTTGTCGCGTTAGGTTCCGTTTCTGTCACGAACGGTGCGCGTATAGGAACGTGCGAAATGGCGACATACGATAAGCGCTTGCGTCGAATTGAGATGTTTGCCGACAGCAAGAGCCGAAAGCCGGCCAAACTTAACGATACACGGCCGGACGGAGGAACGATAGAGGGCTCTAAAATAACTTTTTGGACCGAATCTGAAGAAGTTGAGATAGAAAACTCCAGAATAGAGGTAAAGTCCGGCAAGAGTGTCGGGAAAGGAGTGTTATGAGTGATCCGGTTATCGAGGCTATGAATGCAATGGCGTCAGAGAGAGTGTCGTCGCCGGCTGCCGATCTCAAGGCTACTGGATTAGTGAAGATATACGGCGATCGCACTGTCGTAAGAGGCATGAATGTAAAATGTTCGCGAGGTGAGATCGTCGGGATTCTCGGGCCAAATGGTGCGGGCAAGACAACGACATTTTATATGATAGTCGGGCTTGTTAAGCCTAACGAGGGGAGTGTTGAGTTTCTTGGTGAGGATATCACGAAACTACCTGTCTATATGCGTGCGCGAAAGGGGCTTGGGTATCTTGCGCAGGAGGCCAGCGTCTTTAGAAAGCTGACGGTATGGAACAACGTCATGGCGATACTTGAGACTCTGCCGATGTCGCGAAAGGAAAGGCGTGCGAGGGCGGAGGAGCTGCTTGCGCCATTTGATCTTATGAAGGTTGCCAATCAGCCGGCGTACACTCTTTCGGGCGGTGAGCGGCGCAAGCTCGAGATTGCGCGCGCGCTTGTAAGAAAGCCTTCGATATTGATGCTTGACGAACCGTTCGCGGGCGTCGATCCGTTGTCCGTCAACGAGATTCAGGATATTGTAAGGCGTTTGGCCGCGACGGGTCTTGGCATTATCATTACAGATCACAATGTGCGCGAGACGCTCTCTGTCGTGAATCGCGCGTACCTTGTATATAATGGCGGCCTTCTCAAAGAGGGCACAAGTGAAGAATTGGTAAACGACCCGGATGTCCGAGAGAAATATCTCGGAGAGAATTTCCGGATGTAAAAACAAAAAAACAAGAAGGAGGAGAAACATGAGCATAGAAGTAACCATGAGACATAGCGATGTCAAGATTGAGGCGCTCAAGGACTATGCCGAGAAGCGCATGGCGCAGCTCAAGGAGAGATTTCCAAAGGTAACGAAGGTTGCCATCGTCATTGATGTCGACGTCAAGAAGCACATGTACATGGCTGAAGTCGTCGCAAACCGTCTCGGCGAGACGGCCGTTGGCGCGAAGGAATTTTCCGAAAGCGGAAAGAGCGTCATTGACACCGCAGCGGCGCGTGCAGAGCGTCAGCTTTTGAAAATGCGCGTCAAGGCTCGCAAGGGCACTGTCCGCAAACAGCGCGCCTCTTCAGTAAAGAACTGATATGCGGGTATTACCGTCCAGCGACAGCGTGAACGGTGAGACTTTCACCGTAGCCGACTTTCTTGAAGCCGGTCGTGAGGCTCTCAAGCTTACGCTTGTCGTTGGAGGTGATAACATAAACCGCATTATCAAAGAACCGATTGTAAACCGTCCGGGATTGGCTCTTACTGGATTTTTTGAGCATTTCGCCTGGAAGCGTCTTCAGCTTATCGGCAAGTCCGAGACGGCTTATTTGAGATCGCTCGATGATAAGGTGCGGCTTGAGCGTTTGGCGGCTTTGTGCGAACGCAAGGCTTTCTGTTATGTTTTCACGAACGGGCAAAAGCCTCTTGAAGACGAGGTGAAATTGGCGAAAGAACTTGGAGCTGTCATTATGACAACTCCGATGAAGACTCGTCATTTTACGCATCACAGCGCCTTTATCCTTGAGAAGCTCAGCGCTCCGCGCACATCGATCTACGGAACGATGGTCGAGGTGGGTGGGCTCGGCGTGCTGATCGAAGGCGATCCTGGTTTAGGCAAGAGCGAAACTGCTCTTGGCTTGATCAAGCGAGGCTCTGCTCTTATCGCTGACGACCTTACGTGCATCCGCAAGGCTATAGGCAATAATCTTTTATATGCTTCGGCAAGTGAATCTACCGCCGGGTATATGGAGATTCGCGGCATAGGAATAATGCATATCCCGAGTATATTCGGGGTCAATTCCGTCCGTGAAGAAAAACGTCTTCAACTCGTCATCACATTTAAGCGGTTAAATGACATCAAGAGCGAGATTGATCGTGTCGGGCAGACTCGTCGCGTCAAGACAATTCTTGATGTTGATGTACCGAATATTATAATTCCTGTTTCGGAAGGGCGAGATTTGGTTAATCTCGTAGAAACGGCCGCCCAGCAGCAGAGGCTTATGGAGGCCGGGTACGATCCGGTAGAGGCACTTTCTGAACGTTTGCGTCAGCGCGCAGACGTGAATAAAAAAATTATCAAGTCAAAAAAAAGGGGGAGTGGCAATGTCTGAAAAACTGGTTAGGGAACTCACGCTTCTCAATAAATACGGTATGCACGTGCGGCCAGCGGGCCTTTTCGCAAAGGTTGCCAGCAGGTTCGACGCTGAAATCGATGTTGAAAAGGACGGCAATGTTGTTTCCGGCAAGTCAATCATGGCTCTTATGACGCTTGAGGCGACTTGCGGAACTGTTCTTAAGGTTATGGCTTCGGGCCCTCAGGCTTCAGAGGCTCTTGACGAGCTGGAAGCGCTCGTCGCCCGTAAATTTGATATCCCCGATGAGCAGTAGCTCTTCCATGAGAACGCTTTCAGGGCTGGCAACCGCCAGAGGCCTTGTTTCGGGGCCTGTGTTCGTCTATCGCGACGGCGGCGAAATTCCGATACCCGAGTACAAGGTGCCTCCCGGTATGGAACAGTCCGAGATAGTGCGTTTTAAGCGCGCACATCTTGATACGAAGCGTGATCTTGAAAATCTAGTCTCCGTTCTCAAAGAGAGGGCGGGGCGTCAGGATGTCATGGTCTTCGAGTGTCATCTGATGATTCTCGAAGATGTCATCCTCATGGATGAAACTGAAAAACATATTATTGAAGATAGGCTGAATGCCGAGGCGGCCGTTCGCAAGACGGCTGATATCGCACGCGCGAAATTTGAGAGGATGAACGATCCTTATTTTCGCGAGCGGGTTAGAGATCTTGATGATGTGGAAAGGCGTTTACTGAAGGCGCTTACGGGTTTCGGTTACGATCCTTTGAAGGGGCTTGACGCCCCGGCGATAATCGTAGCGGATGATTTAACGCCGTCAGAGACCGTGCAGCTTCCAAGAGAGTTCGTTCTCGGGTTCGCTACAGACGGCGGGTCGACGACAAGCCATGTTGCGCTTTTGGCTAGAGCCATGGGAATTCCTGCTGTCACGGGCCTTGGGAATGTGACGGAATATGTGAAGCCCGGTGAGCGGGTGCTTTTAGACGGTACAGCAGGTACGGTCACGATCGACCCTGATGAAAAAACGGTTAAAGAATTTAATGCGCTGTTAAAGCAGCAGAAAGCCGCCTCGGAGTTTGCCCTTTCGGGCTCGCCCGCAGGCACGCTGAAAGACGGCGGAGAAATTTTAATATATGCCAACATCCATCCTGGCCTTCCGATAGAGGGGCTGAAGGAGCATGGCGCGCGCGGCGTGGGACTTTACCGCAGTGAGTATCTGTGGCTCAATCTAGGTACCGAGCCTTCGGAGGAAGAGCAGTTTTTAGCTTACAGTCAGGCGGCCAAAGTCTCGTCGAGCCTTTCTCCCGTTTCGACGATAACAATACGTGTTCTTGACATCGGTGGAGATAAGGTCGTGCGCGGAATTTCCCAAAAAGAGAGTAATCCTTTTTTGGGCAACAGATCAATACGCTATCTCTTATCGAGCCCGGAGACATTCCGCACCCAATTAAGAGCTATACTGCGCGCGTCCGTCTACGGAAGAGTGCGCATAATGTATCCGATGGTTTCATGTGTGGAGGAGTTGCTCGCGGCGGAGAAAATTTTAAATGAGGTTAAAAGTGATCTTGACGCGAAAAACATTCCCTATGATCGCGATGTGGCCGTCGGCGCGATGATTGAAGTGCCGGCCGCTGCGGTAAATGCGGATTCGCTTGCCCGCCATCTCGATTTCTTCTCTATTGGAACGAATGACCTAGTGCAGTATACGATGGCCGCAGACCGAGGTAATGATTCTGTAGCTTACCTTTACCAGCCGACGAATCCAGCAGTCATAAAACTTATGCGTATGGCGATTGAAGCTGCTAAGCGCAATTCCATCGAAGTCAGCGTTTGCGGTGAGAGCGCGGCTGATCCTGTAGTGGGTGTTCTTTGGGGGGCTATGGGCGTAGATCAGCTTTCAATGTCAGCTACCTACATCCCCGTAATGGCGAACCTTTTTTCTCGTCTCACACGCAAAGATCTTGATGAGTATTTAAAGCTCGTTGAAGATATGTGCAATACGGCAACAGGCCAGGAGATTCTTGATGCCTGCACCGCGTGGATGGCGCAGAAGATTCCTGAATTCAGTGAAATTGCAATGTGACTGAAATGAAAACGAATCTTCATACTCATACCGTCTGGTGTGATGGCTCGGATACCGTCGAAGATGTTGTTCTTAGCGCAATCGACAAAGGTTTTGACGCTATCGGTTTTTCTTCTCATATGGCATTTCCTCGCGCAACTCCCTGGGAGGTTAATTGCGAAAATGCACTTTCCTATGTTGGAGAAGTGCGAGAAATGGCTGAGAAATACGCCTCAAAAATTCGTGTGTTGTGTGGCGGAGAGGCTGATTACATAAAAGGTTTTACGACGCCTGAGAAAATGCGGTATAAAGCGCTCGGTTTAGATTATCTCATCGGCTCGGTGCATACGGTTGTCGCACCTGACGGCGAATATGTCCATGTGGATCATTCGGTTGAAATTCTTTCCGAAGGCCTTTCAAAATATTACGGCGGGGACGCAAAGGCTTTTATACAAGATTATTTTGCGTCTCAGCGCGAAATGCTTGTCTATGATTTTGATATAATCGCCCATCCGGATCTGGTGAGAAAGTTCAATAAGAAAGCTCCATATTTTGACGAGTCCGCCGCATGGTATGTTAAAGAGCTTGAACTTACCGCCGAGGCGATAGCTTCCTCAGGAAAGATCGTCGAGGTCAACACCGGCGCCATCTCAAGAGGCTGGCTTGAAGACGCTTATCCCTCGCCGCTATTCAGAAAGTTTTTGCGCGAGCGCGGCGTGCGTTTTATTTTGTCGTCCGATTCGCATCAGAAAGAAACCGTCGACTGCGCTTTTGATAAGTTCGCCGCCGCAGAAGCTTTTATAGATCCGCTGGCGGCGATTTTGTGATTTGCGTCAGCCTACAGGGATGACGCCTTTTTTGATGATTATATTGCCGTACTTGGCCGTTTCACCGGAGATGACCACCGCGTATGCCTTCTTGGCGCGGTCGTAGAAATCAAAGCGTTCCATGCGTTCGATTTCGCCGTTGTAGGAAAGAGCCTCGCGGTATTTCTTTTCAACTGACTCATCGAGCGTATCGCCCTCGACCGCCTGCATCATGATTACGGGCGTAGCGTATGCGTCAAGTTCAAAAATAGGCTCAATGCCTTTAAGAAGGGCGTCTGCGCCAATGCCGTCCGCACGGATGACACGTGCGTTGAACGAGTGGGCCGGAAAGTGCGCATCGGAAATGACGATTTCGTCGCCATGCCCCATTTCTGAGAGCGTTTTTAATAGCTCAGGGGAAATTACGTGGGAGATGCCTTTAAGCATGGTGTTATCTTTCTTTACGCTATGAGAGTCGCTTTTTTGATTACGATAGGCTCTTCCGGAACGTTTTGGTGAAAGCCTGAAAAGCCAGTTCTTACTTTGGCTATTTCATCCACTACGCTCATTCCGTCAGTTACTTGGCCGAATACGGCGTATCCGAAACCCTGCGGGGTGGGATTTTGGAAATCCAAAAAGTCGTTATCCACGAGGTTGATGAAAAATTGGCTGGTAGCGGAGTCGATTACGCTTGTTCTGGCCATGGCGATAGTCCCGCGTGAATTTTTAAGGCCGTTCATCGCCTCGTTGCGGATCGGCTCGCGCGTTGGCTTTTGATCCATGTCTTTTGTAAATCCGCCGCCTTGAATCATAAAGCCGTCTATGACGCGATGAAATATCGTTCCGTCGTAATGGCCGCTTTGGACATACTGCACAAAATTCTTTACCGTTTCAGGGGCTTTCTCATCGTTTAGTTCCAGCGTTATGCTGCCCTTTGTCGTATCTAATATCACCTTTGTCATTTATTTGGACTCCTTGGGATTTGATTTCCATTATTATATCAAATTTGTCGGTATTCGGTCTGTTGAATATGCTTTATCGTGCGGGGCCTGAATGTGATATAATAAGAATATGAAAAATTCATTCTCTAGACGTGATTTCGTAAAAGGGTTTTCCGCGATGGGAGGCCTTATCGCCGTTTCCGAACTGACTGGATGTGCTTCCAGAACAGAGCTCTTCGCAGAGCGGGGAAAGTGGGAGCGGCTTGTTTTGGCGTACAATCATATTGACGCAGGTGCGACGAAACCATTTTCGATTCTTCATATATCTGATACCCATTTCACCGAGGCGTATTCTCATGAGGATCCCAGAAGGCTAGAACTTAAGGAAATTCGCACCAAGACTTTCGGCGGCCGCCAGGAAGAGGCGTTGCGCGATTCCATTGCATGGGCCAAGGAAAATGTGGATTTCCTTCTTCATACGGGCGATTTAATCGATTGGCAGTCTGAGGCTAACTTTGATCTCGTGAAGAAATATTTCGGTACAGAACTTTTTGGCGCTATCGGAAACCATGAATATTCTCGCTTTATGTGGCTTGAAAAAGCTAAGAATGACGAGATGTACAAGGACGGAACTCGCCATAAGATTGCCGCAGCCTATCCATTTGACATATCTCTTGCATCAAAAGTCGTAAACGGCGTCAATTTCGTCACGATGGATGATGTTTACGGGTATGTTACGGAAAATCAGGTCGAACGTTTTCGTGCTGAGGTTAAGAAGGGTCTGCCCATTGTTCTTTGCGTGCATGTTCCGCTTTATACTCCTAAGATTTGGGGCGCTAGCAGGAAATTCTGGAATGGCGTTGGTAAGAAGTACTCCTCGTTTGAGATTAAGTCATGGGAAAGCAGCGCTCATATTCAGCTTAAAGATCCCGTTACGAGTAATTTCATACAATATCTGAAAAGCGAAAAATTGCTTAAAGGCATATTGGCGGGACATACTCATATTACTGTTCAAGACCGTTTTTCGCCCACAGCGATGGAATATGTAGTCGGTGGTAATTTTATGTTCCACGGCCAAGAAATAACCTTTTCGTAATATTCATGTTTCTTTCGAAAAAGACAGAATCAGAAAACAATCTTCGGCTGCGAGGGTTTAGGCTTCGTGTGACAGCGAGAAAGGTATGTTGCGCAGTTTCGAAAGTTATGGAAGGCTTGATGATGCGAAATATGGTATAATAGGCGGATATGAAACTTGTAGAAGAACTTAAGGCGCGCGGACTTGTTGAGGCGCTGACCGACCCTGAAATAGAAAAGGCTCTTGAAAAGCCTACCGTTGTGTATTGCGGCTTTGATCCGTCGGCTAAGTCATTGCAGGCGGGCAATCTCGTTTCAATCATAGTGTTGAGGCGTTTTCAGCAGGCCGGACATAAAGTCATTGCGCTTGTTGGAGGCGCTACCGGGCTTATTGGCGACCCGTCCGGAAAATCCGCCGAGCGTAATATGCTTACGCTTGAGCAAGTTGAAGAAAATAAGCGCGGCATTCGCGATAATCTTTCTCGCATTCTTGATTTCGACGGGCCGAATGCGGCTATAATGGTCGATAATTACGATTGGTATAAATCAACGAGCGCGATTGAGTTTTTGCGTGATATTGCGATAAATTTCCGCGTGCCGCAGATGCTTGCGAAAGAGTCCGTCAAGAAACGGCTTGAGGCTTCGGAAGGGGCGCTTACCTTTACCGAGTTTTCATATCAGATTCTTCAAGGCAATGATTTTCTCCATCTTTACGACAATTACGGTTGCACGCTTGAGGTAGGCGGCGCCGATCAGTGGGGTAATATCACCGCAGGAACCGATCTCGTTCATCGTATGCGCGGAAAGACGGCCTATGGTCTAACATTCCCGCTTCTTCTCGATTCCAGCGGCCGTAAGTTTGGCAAGAGTGAAGGCAATGCTTTGTTCATGAACGGCGAAATGACGAGCGTTTTTGATTGGTATCAATACTTCCTGCGCGCCGCCGATGCTGATGTAATACGTTATCTTAAAGTCTTTTCGATGAAGTCTCTCGATGAGATCGCCGAACTTGAAGCTCAAATGAAGGCCGATCCTGAATCACGCATACCGCAGAAGGCTTTGGCTGAAGAGCTTACGCTGCTCGTTCACGGCGAAGAAGGCCTAAAGAAGGCGAAAGATGCGACTTCCGCTCTTTTCGGAGGTAAGGCCCAGCCCGGTGAAGGCTCGAAGATGGATGCCGAGACGATGCTTCAGGTCTTTGCAAATGTCCCGAGCGCCGTTGCCTCGAAAGGCGATGTTGTCGGTAAAGCCGTTTTTGCTGTAGCTGCATCTGTGGGAATGTTCAAGTCGAACGGAGAGGCCCGCAGAATGGCTCAACAGGGCGGCCTTTCGTTAAACGATGTGAAGGTTGACGACAAGCGCGTCTTTGAAGAAAGTGACATTGTCGACGGGAAGCTGGCTGTTTTAAGAAGCGGAAAGAAAAATCACTTTCTTTTGAAGATACAGTGAGGTTGGCTTGAAGATAATAGAAAGATACGTTTTCTTTTCATTCTTGTCGAGTTTCATTCTCGCGTTTCTCGTATTGTCGTTTGTTCTTACGATAGGTTTGCTCGTACAGATTATTGGCTACATCATGGATGGTGTGCCAATGTCTCTTGTGGGAGAGTTCTGTCTTGTCAGTCTGCCCGAAACGTTGCAATGGTCTATGCCGCTGGCGCTTTTGGTAAGTTCTATTCTCGTGTTTTCCAGATTTTCCGTCGATAGCGAGATTTCCGCTATGCGTTCATGCGGCATTCATCTTATGACAGTTGTGAAGTGGCCGCTAATTTTCGGTCTAGCGTGCACTTTGCTTGGCTTTTGGGTGAACAATGAGATCGTTCCGCGCGGACATGAAGTGCGCCGTAATTTAAAAACGCGCGTTTCCGTCGGAACGGGTCTTTCGGTGCTGGAGCCAGGGCGCGTTATAGACGATTTTCCGAAGGTTAAGATTTATTTCGGCGCGAAAGAGGGTAATTGGCTTTACGATTTGGTGGTTCTTGACTATTCGAATCCCAAAGTGGAGAGGATGATAACGGCCGAAAAGGCTCTTGTCACGGAAGAGGGTTCGGATATTAATCTTGAGCTTTACCGCATGACGGTTGATCCTATCGATGAAAATCACGCGACAATGGCGCGGGCCAATCGTTTTGTGTACACGATAAAGGATGTTATAAAAAACAAAAAGTACATCAGAAAAGATAAGGATTTTCGCTTCTTTGAAATGCTGGAGAAAATCGGCAAGGAGAAAAAGGCTATCGCCAATGTGGATGACAGCACTCGCGTCAAGGCCGAAGCGCTTAAATTCATGAGGCGTAATTTAAGCGCGATGAGCGTTGAGTTCAACAAGCGCTTTGTCTTCGCCATGGCGGCTATCTGCTTTGTGATGATTGGAGTGCCTCTGGGCATTCGCTCGCACCGCAAGGATTCCAGCATCGGTATGGCGGTCTCTCTTGTCGTGTCGCTTGGATATTATCTCATTGTGATTTTAATGTTATCAATGGAAAAGAATTATAAGTTTCATCCTGAGATTTTGATATGGCTGCCTGTTTTGGTATGCTTTGTTCTCGGCATTAAACTTATACGCAAACATCTTTAAACATGAGGGGAAAAGTATGTCTAAAATCCATCAAACGGCAATAATCGAGTCTGGCGCTAAATTGGGCGCTGATGTTGAAATAGGTCCATATGCGCATGTCGGAGCCAATGTCACTCTTGGCGACGGTGTTGTAGTTATGCGTGGGGCGATTATCGACGGCAATACCACGATTGGTGAATCAAGCCAGATATACCCATACGCCTGCATCGGGATGAAGACGCAGGATCTTAAGTACAAAGAAGGATCTTGCTCGTATGTGGAAATCGGCAAGCGTACGGTGATACGTGAATTTGCTACCGTTCATCTCGGAACGGCCGACGGAGAGAAAACGATTATCGGCGACGATTGTCTTTTTATGTGCTACTGCCACGCCGCTCACGGCGTTATATTGGGAAATCACGTAATCTGCTCCAATTCCGTCCAGCTCGCAGGTGATGTCCATCTTGAAGATTGGGCGATCGTCGGCGGATGCAGCGCGAGCCATCAGTTTTGCACTGTAGGCCGTCATGCCATGGTTGGCGGAATGTGTAAGATCCGCCAGGATATTCCGCCGTATATGTTGTGCGATATGTCGGAAGGCACGATGAAAGTCATTGGGGTTAATGTTGTCGGGCTTATGCGTCGTGGCTTTTCGAAAGAGTCGATACAGGCCTTGAAAGAGGCTCACAGATTCATTTACCGTGAAGGCTTAAACCGTTCGCAGGCTCTTGACCGTGTGGAGCACGACATTGAGCCGGTCGAGGAAGTTAAGCATCTCATTAATTTTTATCGCAATTCCCAGCGCGGTGTTGCGTAAAGAGTGAAATTATTTGAAAGGGGAAAGTAACATGGAACAACAGATTAAGGATAGACTTGAGGAACTTCGCGTCGGACTTCAGAATGACGGTGGCGATTTGGAGCTCGTTAAGATCGACGGTAAGGTGGTGTGGCTGCGTCTTGTCGGGCATTGCGGTAGCTGTCCGTTTGCTATGATGACGCTCAAGGAGGGGATCGAGAAGGCTCTTCGCGAGATTGATCCCGAGATCACCGTTGAAAGGGCTATGTAATATGAAGACGTTCAACGTCACTCTCGTAGGTGTCGGCGGGCAGGGGATTTTGCTTACTGCGGATTTGCTTGCCAAAGCTGCCGCAATGGCGGGTATGGATGTAAAAAAGTCGGAGATTCACGGCATGTCTCAGCGCGGCGGCAGCGTCATCTCTCAGGTGCGCTTCGGTGATAGCGTAGCCTCGCCTATTGTTCAGGAAGGAACGAGCGATATACTTGTCGCTTTCGACAAACTCGAATCTCTCAGATGGGCGCACCTTAAGTCGAAAGACGGAGTCGCTCTTATAAATGATCTTTATCTTGTGCCTGTTACCGTTTCATCGGGTCAGCAGGAAAATGTCGAAGGTATGGATGAAAAGCTTAAAAAGACTTTTCCCAAGGCCGTTATCGTCAATGCGATGAAGATCAGTGAAGAGGATGTTGGCAATCAGCGTACGATGAACATGGTTATCGCCGGGGCTCTTTCTGTGTTTACGCCGTTTAAAGAGAGCGATTGGCTTAAAGCTATGCAGGAGATTTTAAGCGGGCCGAAAGCTAAACTTCTTGATATCAACAAGAAAGCGTTTGCGGCAGGACGCAAGGCCGCAATGAAATAAGGTTTTCTCTTATGGCGATGTGGAACCGCAATGCGGAAACTCTTTCTCGTGACGAATACGCAGCCCTGCAGTTTGAAGGGTTAAAGAAGTCTCTCGGTCGCGTTTGGGGCAATGAGTTCTATCGCGAACGATTGAAAAAAGGCGGTGTCGCTTCGCCATCTAATGTTAAAAGTCTTGACGATTTGAAGAAACTGCCTTTCTTTACGAAAGAAGATTTTCGTCAGGCTTATCCGCTTAAGATGAATTGCGTTGACAGGCGCGATCTTCTTGAGTTTCACATGTCTTCCGGTTCTACTGGTACGCCCGTTGTAATGGCTTACACGAAGGGCGATCTTTTGCAATGGGCGGAATGCATGGCCAGGTGCTATACTATGGCCGGACTTGAGCGCGGTGATGCCGTGCAGATAATTCCCACGTTCGGGCTTTTCAATGGCGGGTTCGGGTGTTATCATGGCGCAAGAAAGGCTTCGCTTTTCACTATACCTGCGAGTTCCGGCAATACGGAAAGGCAAATTAAGCTGATGCGTGATTTTCACGCCAAGGCCTTTGTTTCCGTAGTTTCATATGTGCCCAGACTCATTGAAAAGCTCGAGGCCGAGGCAGGAGGGCCTGGCGACATACCTTCTTTAAAGGTGGGGATATTCGGGTCTGAAACTTTTTCCGATGAAATGCGCCGCAAGATTGAAGATCGTCTACATATCGAATGTTTTGATATTTATGGGATGACGGAAACCGGCGGTATCGGAACGACCGGGCAGGACTGCAAGGCTCACGCTGGCATTCATGTTTGGGAAGATCAGTATATCACCGAGATTATCGATCCCGTCACGGGTGAGGTTTTGCCGGATGGCGAATACGGCGAAGTGGTTTTCACATCGCTCACCCGCGAGGCGATGCCCATAATCCGCTACCGCACGCATGACATAACCCGCATCGTTTCGCGTGAAAAATGCGCCTGCGGACGTACATCCTTAAGGATAGACCGCATTACGGGCCGCACCGACGATATGCTTATCGTAAAGGGCGTAAATTTCTATCCTCGCCAAGTTGAGGCGGCTCTCATGGAGATACCCGGGGTAAAGGATGAGTTCCAGATAATTCTTGAAGAGTCCGGCGGAATGACGGATGTCACCATTAACGTAGAGGCTGAAGAAGGCGTTACAGGGCATACCGTAGCCAAGCATTTGCGCGAGAGGCTCGGCTTTCTTCCCAAGGGCGAGGTTTTCCCCGTAGGGTCGCTTCCCCGCACAGAAGGCAAGGCCAAACGTGTCATCCGAAAGAAACTCGATTGATTTTTACAGAAGGGTTTTTGTAAGCAATGTTCGAGCATAGGGGATATATGCTTGACATCAGTCGGGATAGAATTCCGACGATGAAGACTTTACGCGAGATCGTCGATATTCTCGCGCGTTCCAGGTATAATCAGCTTCAGCTCTATACGGAACATACTTTCGCATATAAGAATCACAGTACGGTTTGGCAAGAGGCCGACCCTTTGACGGCCGAAGAGATAAAGAAGTTGGATGCGTACTGCGCAATGCAGGGGATAGAGCTTGTGGCGAACCAGAATCTTTTCGGTCATATGGAGAGGTGGCTCGTTCACGAGAAGTATAATCATCTTGCGAAATTTCCGAAGGGCGGCGCGATTACTCCGTGGGGGACGATTAAGAAATTTCCGACAACACTTGATCCCGCAAATCCAGGCTCGATTGAGTTGGTCAACGAGCTCATTTCGGAACTTGCCCCGAATTTCACCTCCGAATTTTTCAATATCGGCTGCGACGAGACTTTTGAAATTTCCGATAAAGATGAGTATTTGGAATTTCTGCTTAAGGTTATCGAATGCGCGAAGTCAAACGGAAAGCGCCCTATGTTTTGGGGAGACATTGTCTTGAAACATCCTGAATTGGTAGAGCGCTTGCCCAAGGATGTGATAGCCCTTGATTGGGGGTATGAGGCTGATCATCCGTTTATGAAAGAGGCGGCCATATTCAAAAACTCTGGCCTTGATTTTTATGTTTGCCCAGGAACTTCGAGCTGGAGATCTCTTGCGGGCAGAGTCGAGAATATGCGGGAGAATCTGGCTGTAGCGGAGAAGGCGGGGCGGCTTTACGGCGCTAAAGGGTATCTTCTGACTGATTGGGGCGACGAGGGGCATTGGCAGCCGCTGGCGGCGTCGCTCCCTGGCATTCTTTTGGGCGGAGCCTTTGCCATGTCGGGGCCTTCTTCAGCGAAGATGGATCTCGAAAGAGAACTGGACGCGGTCATGGACGCGCCGCTTGGAGGTCTTCTGCTGAGACTTGGAACGCTTTATCTTATGGGCGGAGCGATCAGGGCGAATTCCTCGGAATTTTTCAATATTCTTCTTAACGATCACGGTTATTCACGCCATCCGAACATTACGCAGTCTGTTCTCGACGAGACGAGCGGAGTCGCTCGCGGTGTTAGAATTGCTGCCGAGAGGTGGGCCGATCGCAACGACTGGGCGAAAGAAATAGTTTATATGGCAAATCTTATTGATTGTGCCTGTCATAGGCGCGATGAAGGGCGGCTGAGAGAATTGCGCCATGAACATGGACGCATTTGGAAAATGCGCTCTCGTGAGGGCGGCCGGATAGATTCGCTTTCGAAACTGCCAAGATTTTAATCTTTCAAGTACGCCAAGGGACACTGTCCCCTAACCCCTGACCCCTGCCCCCTGACTCCTGCCTCAAACCGCTACCGCTTATTCCATTCTGTATAAGTTTTATTGGATAGACGGGAATTGACTATGAGACACTATTTTTGGTAGAATATGCGCAGTAAATCAATTAGGAGTTGATTATCTGTGGATATTTTGCAAAGAGAAAGGTTGCTGAAGTTTGGTGTTGTACCGTTCACCACCGATGTTATCGCGGGTGAATTGGGTGACTATTCGGCTGTACTTGCCAAAATCGCCGCACTTGTGGATGAAGGTAGCCTTGTCCGCATAAAGCGTGGCCTTTATTGCCTTTCCCCGAAAATCAGTGGACACGACCTTGATTCGCGTGTCGTCGCGAATGCATTGTATGGCCCGTCGTATGTGTCGTTTGAAACGGCGCTTTCGATGTACGGCCTCATTCCAGAGCGAGTGACAGCAACGATATCGGCTTGCGTCAAGCGCGCGAAGCGGTTTGCGACGCCGCTTGGAGAATTCTCGTATCGTACGGTACCAAGTGACTGGTTCTCGATAGGCGTTCGGACGATGGATTCGGGCGAAGGCGGTTTCCTCGTCGCGTCGCCGGAAAAGGCGCTTGGCGATTTGCTCTTGTCGAGATCCAACTTGCGAATCTCGTCGCCCGATTCGCTAAGGTCGTTTCTGGAGGACGACATACGCTTTGATTTCGATGCATTTGGAAATCCGGATAAGACGATTCTAAAAGGAATGGCGGAGAGTGGACACAAGCCGCTTTTGATGAAGGCATTGGAAAGGATGTTCTCATGATAATCTTGAGTGGTATGT
>JAEIGA010004257.1_pt1 | contig 22154 bp, 18 predicted proteins | sample 9270691 | NCBI WGS metagenome assembly JAEIGA01 (sample SAMN17057246, study PRJNA624740) | gut metagenome | biome: biome; isolation source: fecal sample | host: Bos grunniens | place: China: Xizang | collected 2019 | reverse complement strand
CAACAAACCCCACTCCTTGTTCAAGATACCGCGCATATACTTATCTGTAGGCACAACACCCTTCATCAATACGTCATACTCGCCATTGTGAACAGCCTTAACAGCAATCTCTACTGCCTTAACATCCTCACACTCTGGGATAATAGTATACTGGTTGATATCTACGCCCTCTGCCTCGCAAGACTTCTTAATCTCCTCTGGATCACCTACCAAGGTTACCTCTGCAAGACCTGCCTTAATAGCCATATCGGTAGCACCGATAGAGTGAGTATCCTGACCATAAGCTACGATCATCTTCTTCTTACCACGTGCAACGGCAGCTGCAACCAACTCGTCCAAATGCTTAATCATAATAGTTCAATATTTAAGTTAATAATTCTCTTTAAATCTACTTTGTCAAACGATAAGTATCCTTTGCAATAACAAGCTCCTCGTCAGTGCAGATAACTGCTGCCTTAACACGTGAGCCCTCGGCAGAGATCTCATAATCTGTACCACGCTTACCACGGTTGCGAACAGCGTCAAACTCAAGACCCATGAACTCCAAGTTCTGAAGAACATACTCACGAACCTCTGGAGAGTTCTCGCCAACACCACCTGTGAAGATTACGAGGTCTACACCGCCCATCTCTGCAGCATACTCACCTACAAACTTCTTGATGCGGTTACCATACATATCGCGAGCCAAAATAGCACGCTCGTTACCCTGGTCATAAGCTGCATCGATATCACGCATATCGCTAGAGATACCCGACAAGCCCTGAACACCAGACTTCTTATTTAGCATAGAGTCTAGCTCGGCGTAAGACATACCCTCCTTTGCTGCGATATATGTAGCTGCACTTACGTCCATAGAACCAGCACGTGTACCCATCACAAGACCATCAAGTGGAGAGAAGCCCATTGAGGTATCGTACGACTTACCATTCTTAACAGCAGTAACAGAGGCGCCATTACCGATGTGGCAAGTGATAATTTTAGAGTTCTCGAAATCGAGACCAAACATCTCTGCACCAATACGAGCAACAAACTTATGGCTTGTACCATGGAAACCATACTTACGAACACGATACTTCTCGTAATACTCGTAAGGAATAGCATACATGTAGTTAATCGCTGGAATAGTGTGGTGGAATGATGTATCAAATACTGCCACCTGCTTGATACCTGGCAACACCTTCTCCATTGAGAGGATACCCTCGAGGTTTGCAGGGTTGTGAAGTGGAGCGATAGAGTACAAAGACTCAATCTTCGCCTTAACCTCATCATCAACAAGACAGCTATCAGTGAAGAACTCGCCACCATGTGCTACGCGGTGACCTGCAGCCTTAAGCTCATCGAGAGATGCGATAACACCATGCTCTGGGTGAGTCAAAGCATCGAGCACCAAACGAATACCTGTTGTATGATCTGGAATTGGGCAATGCAACTCAAACTTATCCTTACCCTGTGGCTTGTGTGTAAGGTCACCCTCTGCAAGTCCGATACGCTCTACAAGACCCTTGGCCAAGAGCGTGTGCGATGCCTCAACTACATCAAGTACCTGATACTTGATAGAAGAGCTACCGCAATTTAGAACCAAAATTACCATCGCTTTATATTTGTTAGTTAATATGTATTCGGAGAATGTCGAGTGCATAGCACCCAAAAACCACACAAAGATAATAAATTTAGGCTGACTTTCCAACCAATTTACAACTTTTTTTTACTCCTCTATTTTCGCCCTACCAAAGAGTAAAAATTTTATCGCTATAACACATGTTTATTTATCTAATACAAATATCGCTTTTAGAACATTTTTAGCCTATTTATCTACAATACTAAACCGCCTTTTAAAAATAAATATAGGAACGACTTTGTTTTTTGGCAAAATATCATTATATTTGCACGAATTACACGCCGCGCGACACGCGCTATTGCATGATATCAATTTAAAACCTAATAACGATGGCTACCGAGAAGATTAACCTTACGGCTCTTGATGAGCCTGTCGGCACTATTGCCGAAGATACGCAGACTACTACCGAGAATAGAACAAATGCAACAGAGATTGAGGCTGAAGTAGAGCAGATGAGCGAGAGCTTTGCTGACGAGGAGGCGGCGCTTGCTGCTGATGAAGCGGGACTCGAGATTGGCGAGGAGACCGCAGAGGAGGAGGCTGCAGCAACGGCACAGGGAGATGACCTCACAGGTCTCTCGGAATCAGAACTAGTCGCACTCTTTGCAAACAAGATAGAGTCTGAACCAGTACAAACACTTCGCCCAGTGGTTGAAGCCATCAAAATAGCATTTTACAAGCAACACCGCATCAAGGTAGATGCAGAGCGTAAGGCATTTATCGAGGCTGGTGGCAACGAGGATGAGTTTACGCCATCTCCTTGTGCTGACGAGGCGCGTTTCAAGGAGCTTTTTGCACTATATCGCAACGAGCGCGATAAGTATATCGCCGAGCTTGAGGCAAACAAGGAGAATAATCTTAAGCTCAAGCTTGCCATAATCGAGGAGCTTAAGGAGCTTATCAACTCTGACGAGACTATGAACACCACCTTCTCACGCTTCCGCGAGTTACAACAGCGCTGGAAGGAGGTAGGTCTTGTTCCACAGCAAAACGTGAAGGATTTGTGGGAGACATACAACCTCCATGTTGAGAACTTCTACAACTTCATAAAGATTAACAAGGAGCTTCGCGACCTAGACCTTAAGAAGAACTACGAGCTAAAGATTAGCCTCTGTGAGCAGGCCGAGGAGCTTACCCTTGAGACACAGGTGGTAGAGGCATTCCGCCGTCTGCAGAAGCTCCACGATGAGTGGCGCGAGACAGGCCCTGTGGCTATTGAGTTTAAGGAGACCCTATGGGAGCGATTTAAGGAGGCATCTAGCCGCATCAACAAACGTCACCAGGAGCATTTCGAGAGCCTCAAGGCGGAGCAGACAAAGAACCTCGCGCTAAAGCATGAGCTATGCCAAAAGATTGAGGCTATCACCACACGCCCAATCCTCTCACGCAAGGAGTGGAACAAGGCTAGTGAGGAGCTTCTCGAGATTCAGAAGGTGTGGAAGACCATAGGTTTTGCACCCAAGAAGGACAACAACCGCATCTATGAGCGTTTCCGTGCTGCGTGCGACAAGTTCTTCGAGCTTAAGCGTGAGTACTACGCTGGCCAGAAGAGCGAGATGGAGCATAACCTCGCCATCAAGAATGAGTTATGCGCCGAGGCCGAGACTCTCGCAATGTCGGAGGATTGGAAGCGTGCAACAGATGAGCTTATCGCACTCCAGGCTCGCTGGAAGCAGGTAGGCCCCGTATCACGCCGCCATTCAGATATCATCTGGAAGCGTTTCCGCGCTGCATGCGACAAGTTCTTCGAGCGTAAGGCTGCGCACTTTGCCTCTGTAGATAGCCAGCATGAGGAGAACCTAAAGCTCAAGCAGGCTCTCCTCGAGGAGATGCGTGGCGCAGATGTGAAGGCCGGAGGCTTCGATGCCATCAAGGAGTTCCAGCGCCGCTGGAGCCAGATAGGATTTGTGCCTATCAAGTTTAAGGATGCTCTTCAGAAGGAGTATAAGAGCATCGTTGATGGTATGTTCGCAACACTCCGCTCTTCGGAGCGCGACCGCTCTATCAACCGTTTCCGTGAGCGTGTATCAAACATGAAGAGCAGCGGCCAGCTACGCTCGGAGCGTGAGCGTCTCTTCAATAAGGTTCGCCAGATGGAGCAGGATATCGCACTTCTTGAGAATAACATAGGTTTCTTCTCAAAGTCGAAGAATGCCGAGGCGTTGATTGCCGATGTGCGTGAGAAGATAGAGCGCACCAAGCGCGACATGTCGGAGATTATCGAGAAGATTAAGCTTATCGATGAGCAGGAGACACACAACGCTTAACTAGCAACTAGGTAAATTTATAAATGAAGAATAACAACAAAAAATCATAATACTATGAAACTCTCAAAGCCAAAGTACATATTCGTTACCGGTGGTGTTGCATCATCTCTTGGTAAGGGTATTATTTCAGCATCTATCGCACGCCTCCTCCAGGCTCGCGGTTATTCAGTGACTATCCAGAAACTTGATCCATATATCAATGTTGATCCAGGTACTCTCAACCCTTACGAGCATGGCGAGTGCTACGTAACCGAGGATGGCACAGAGACCGACCTTGACTTGGGTCACTATGAGCGCTTCACATCTATCCAGACCACCAAGAACAACAACGTTACCACAGGTAAGATTTACCAGTGCGTAATCGAGAAGGAGCGCAGTGGAGAGTTCTTGGGTAAGACCGTTCAGGTTATTCCTCATATCACTGACGAGATTAAGCGCCGTGTGCAGTTGTTGGGCGCAACCAAGAAGTATGACGTCATCATCACCGAGATTGGTGGTACTGTGGGAGATATCGAGTCACTACCATTTATCGAGTCGGTACGTCAGCTACGCTATCAGCTTGGATACCAGAATACCGTATTGGTACACCTAACACTTATCCCATATATGGCTGCTTCGGGAGAGCTTAAAACAAAGCCTACACAGCACTCTGTTAAGGAGCTTCTCTCATACGGTCTTCAGCCAGATGTTCTTGTACTTCGCTCGGAGCATATCCTTGGCGAGGATGTACGCCGCAAGGTGGCTCTATTCTGCAATGTCACTCCAGAGGCTGTTGTAGAGTCTATTGACGTTCCTACCATCTATGAGGTTCCATTGCGCATGCACGCACAGAATCTCGATGGCGTACTTCTCGAGAAACTTGGCCTTGAGGCTAACCAGGAGCCAGATATGACAGAGTGGGAGGCTTTCGTGGAGCGCATCAAGAACCCCAAGAGCGTTGTAGATATCGCCTTGGTAGGTAAGTATACCGAGCTTCCTGATGCCTATAAGTCTATCAGCGAGTCATTTATACATGCTGGAACCGTTAATGAGGTAAAGGTTAAGCTACACTACGTAAACTCGGAGCGTCTGACTATTGACAATGTCAAGGAGTATCTTGGTGGCATGTCTGCGGTTATGGTAGCTCCAGGATTTGGCAATCGTGGTATCGAGGGTAAGCTTGTTGCGGTGCGTTATGCTCGCGAGAACAATGTTCCATTCTTTGGTATCTGCCTAGGTATGCAGTGTGCCGTTATCGAGTTTGCTCGTAACGTCTTGGGCTGGAACGATGCTAACTCTAGCGAGATGGCACAGACAAAGCATGCGGTAATAGACCTTATGGAGGAGCAGAAGAAGGTTACTGCCAAGGGTGGCACTATGCGTCTTGGTGGCTATCCATGTCACCTCGCAGCAGGTTCTCGTTGCGCCGAGGCTTATGGCTCGGAGAATGTCGTAGAGCGTCACCGCCACCGCTACGAGTTCAACAGCACCTTCCTTGCTGATTTCGAGGCAGCAGGCATGAAGGCCGTTGGTACAAACCCTGACACAGGCCTTGTAGAGGTTGTCGAGATTCCATCACACCGCTGGTTTGTAGGTACACAGTATCACCCAGAGTACCACTCTACAGCGGCAAATCCCCATCCTCTCTTTGTGAGATTTGTGAAGGAGGCTGTAGCATACCGCGATGAGCATAAAGCATAATAATATTAACATTACTAACAAGAGAAATTAACAACCAAAATATTTGGTTTACACTACGAGATGAATAAGAATACGATTATTGGCATTGTGCTGATGGTAGCTCTGTTTGTGGGATACTCTTTCTACCAGAGCTACGAGATTGAAAAGCAACAGGAGATACTCAAGGAAAAGGCGAAGAAGGAGCAGGCGGAGCGCGCGCAGCATCTTGCAGAGCAGGAGGCAGAGCGCCTAATAGAGGAGCAGATGACAGATGAGGAGCGTAACATGCGCGACTCCTTGGCAAATGTCGAGAAGATGAATGCCGAGGTGTATCACCATGGTTCTGTGCTATACGCCGCAACTACAGGTACCTCGCAGCTAGATACCCTACGCAATGAGTTTATGAGCGTGGTATTTGACAACCACGGAGGTAAGATTGTAGACGTAACCCTCAACAACTACACTCGTTACGAGGAGGGTGACCGTGACGAACTCGTTAAGCTTATAGCTCCAGGTAGTGCCAAGATGGGTCTTCAGCTACACCGCAACGGCTCTGTGCTAAACACCGATGACTACTTCTTTAGCTCACAGGTTGATGTTCTTGATGAGCGTAGCGTAATAACCATGCACCTTGACGTAGACATTGACGCATGGGTGGAGTATACCTATACTCTTCACAACACTGGAGAGGCTAGCCGTGACTACTTGGTAGATTTCAGCATCAAGCAGCATAACATAGATGACATGCTTCGCGACAACGAGATTACTCTTGGCTGGAGCAACCGCTCATTGCAAAACGAGCGTAACTTCCAGAACGAGGCTATGGCAACTACGATTATCTACTATGGTGAGGATGATATGGATGAGCTTGACGCCTCGGGAGAGCGCGAGGAGCTTGAGGCACTCAACTGGATAGCCTTCAAGCAGCAGTACTTCTCTTCAGCCTTTATCGCCGAGAATAACATCAACGCATCTCTAGGCTTTAAGTCGGCCAAGGATAGTAGCGTAGGCTTTGTAAAGGAGTTTGACGCTGTGGTAACCATTCCACACACCGCTGGCGAGGAGCTTTATAACTTTGCATTCTACTATGGTCCTAACGACTATAGAGTTATGAAGAGTGTTGAGTTTGCTGGCAAGCAGACAAACCTCGAGGATATTATCCCTATGGGAGGATGGCTTATTGGCTGGTGGAACAAGTATATCACCATCCCTATCTTCTACTGGTTGGGCAACCATGGTCTCGGTTTCGGACTCATCATCCTCATTCTTACACTCTTCGTTAAGGCTGTGATACTTCCTCTTACATACAAGAGCTACATGTCGACAGCCAAGATGCGTGCTATACGTCCAGAGCTAGAGGCTATCAACAAGAAGTACCCTAACCCTGATGACGCTATGAAGAAGCAGCAGGCTACAATGGAGCTATACCAGAAGGTTGGTATCAACCCTATGGGTGGCTGTCTACCGCTCCTTATTCAGATGCCTATCTTGTGGGCTATGTTCCGCTTCTTCCCAGCAAGTATCGAGCTTCGTGGTGAGGGCTTCCTATGGGCTGATGACCTATCTACATACGATAGCATTGTGGAGCTACCATTCAATATTCCATTCTATGGTGACCACATAAGCCTCTTTGCCCTGCTTATGACACTCTCACTCTTTGGCTACTCATACTTCACATACAAGCAGCAGGCTGCAACAACAGCTGGCCAGCCAGGCGCAGGCATGATGAAGTTTATGATGGTATACTTCATGCCACTCATGATGCTCTGCGTGATGAATAGCTTCTCATCAGGATTGTGCTACTACTACTTCCTATCGCAGATTCTCACCATGATTATCATGTTTGCTATACGCCGCAGCGTGAACGATGAGAAGGTACGCGAGAAGCTCTTGACCCGTAAGCCTCGCAAGAAGTCACGCTTCCAGGAGCGTTACGAGGAGGCATTGCGCCAGCAGCAGGAGCAGGTAACCATCAACCGTGAGCAGCGCCGTCAGCGTCACTAATCACTAGATATACCATGCAGTAGGGCGTGTCCGCACATTTTCGGACACGCCTTGTTTATTGGCCAATGCGTAAAACAGAAAGAGTATAAATAACTATATTCCTAGTCTGGAAATAACCAGATAATATACAAAAGAATACCTTTATTAAAAAAAGGGGACGAAAATTGTGCATTTGGCGCAAAAATTACTATCTTTGTTCAATTAAAAACCCAACTTTTATCGTATGGCAATTAAAAATAATGTTATGATTGTGCGCCAGAGACTTCTTACGAAACTCGTAAGCCTCTGGAATGAGGGTCAGCTAGTCGAGGCTATCGACCGTCTACCCATCGAGTTTAGTCCACGTAACTCACAGGTTCGTGGCCGTTGCTGCATCCATAAGGAGCGCGCAGTGTGGAAGTATAAGTCGCTGCCTTTGTTGGGCTACGACATGACAGATGAGGTGGATGAGTTGATGCCACTCTCATCATACGCAAAGATGGCTCTTGACCGCACCAAGATCAAGGATAACATTATGTGCGTTATTGATGAGGCTTGTTCATCATGTGTACGCACTAACTACGATATTACAAATCTTTGCCGTGGTTGCGTTGCTCGTGCATGTTCACACGCTTGTCCAAAGGATGCTATCGTATTCGACCCAGAGACATCACAGGGTAAGATTGACCACAACATCTGTATCAGCTGCGGTAAGTGTCATGCTGCATGTCCATACCACGCTATTGTTTACATCCCTGTACCATGTGAGGAGGCTTGTCCTGTTGGTGCAATCTCTAAAGATGAGTATGGCGTTGAGCATATTGATGAGTCGAAGTGTATCTACTGCGGTAAGTGTATGAACGCTTGTCCATTCGGTGCTATCTTCGAGATTTCACAGGTATTTGATATTCTTCAGGCCATCCGCCGCGGTGAAGAGGTTGTTGCTGTTGTTGCTCCATCTATCCTCTCGCAGTACAACGTTCCTACAGAGCAGGTATATGGTGCTATCAAGGCTATCGGCTTCAAGGATGTTATCGAGGTAGCTCGTGGTGCGGAGATCACTACAGAGAAGGAGACTCATGAGTTTGCCGAGAAGATGGAGGAGGGTCAGCCATTTATGACCACATCATGCTGTCCATCATATATGGAGATGGCACGCAAGCATGCTCCAGAGCTTCAGAAGTATATCTCATCTACATACTCACCTATGGTATACACTGCCGACCTTGCACATGAGAAGTATCCTAATGCCAAGGTGGTATTCGTAGGTCCATGTATCGCAAAGCGCAAGGAGGCACGCCGCGAGGATTTGCAGGGTAAGGTAGACTTCGTACTTACATACGAGGAGGTACACGCTATCCTTGGCGGTATGAATATCGAGCTTGGCGAGGCTAACGTACATCCTGTGGATTGCGCATCACGCCGCTCTGCACATGGCTTTGCAGAGAATGGTGGTGTTACCGCTGCTGTTAAGGAGTTGGTAGATGGCAAGATTGATTTCACAACATTGCAGATTGCAGGTCTCAACAAGAAGAACGTTGCTTTGTTGAAGGCTTATGGCAAGAGTGGCAAGGCCCCAGCACAGTTCATTGAGGTAATGGTTTGTGACGGTGGTTGTATCTCTGGTCCTAGCGTTCACACCGCATACGGTGACGGTAAGAAGACCTTTGATGCAGAGCTTAAGAAACGATAAAAAAGTCTAACACATAATGACGAAGAGATTAGTAGAGAGGTTGGTACAAGGTGATAAGCTCAATGCTTCAGAGATGGGGCAGTTACTAAAAGTTGCTGCTCAAGACCCAACCATGCTACAACTCCTTCGCGACAATGCCGTCCGAACTGCACGCCAGCAGTTCGGACTTGGCATATATATACGTGGACTTATAGAATTATCGAGTTACTGTCGCTGCAACTGCCTATACTGTGGCTTGAGGAGTAGCAATCGCAGTGCCGAGCGTTATAGGTTAAGCTCCGAGGAGGTGCTAGAGTGTTGCAAGGAGGGATATAAGTTGGGATTTCGCACCTTTGTACTCCAAGGTGGCGAGGATGGCACACACTCTGACGAGTGGCTGGAGATGCTTATATGCCAGATGCGCAGCCTCTATCCCGATGTAGCCATCACACTATCGCTTGGTGAACGTAGTGAAGAGTCATACATACGTCTAAAACGCGCTGGCGCAAACAGATATCTCCTACGCCATGAAGCTGCAAACGCTAAACTATATGAGTCACTTCATCCTAACAGCAAGGGGTTAGAGCATCGTCTACGTTGTGCCGAAGCACTGAAACGTGCCAAATATCAGTTGGGATTAGGCATGATGATTGGCGTAAAGGGTCAGACCATTGAGGATATCGTGGAGGACCTAATGCTTATAGAGCGCATGCAGCCCGAGATGGTGGGCATAGGCCCATTCCTTCCACATAAGGCAACACCTCTAGGTGAGGAGCCAGCAGGAGATTTAAACCTCACATTAGCAACGATAGCCATAGTGCGTCTAATGCTCCCCAAGGCGCTACTACCATCAACTACAGCCCTCGCAACATTGACACCGCAAGGAAGGCTGGAGGGTATACTATCGGGAGCAAATGTCGTGATGCCCAACCTCTCCCCCTCGGATGTTAGGGCTAAATACGCGATTTATGAGAATAAAGCCTCATGGGGTAAGGAGGCCGCCGAAGGTCTAGAGGCTCTAGAACAGGAGCTTAAGAGTATCGGCTACCACATAGATTACTCAAGAGGCGATTTTAACAACCTAAAACAGTAACTATCATGAGTGAATTGAAATATGACGTAAGGTCAGAGCATGCCGAGGAGTTTATCCACGATGGCGAGATACGTGCTACGCTAGAGTATGCACAAAGTGCGTGTAACGACAAGGCTCTTGTAGAGGAGATTCTCGCAAAGGCCGAGCTGGGCAAGGGTATATCTCACCGCGAAGCAGCCGTACTTATTGAGGTTAAGGATAAGGATATTGAGGAGCGCATATATACTATCGCACGCCGCCTCAAGGAGAAGATTTATGGCAATCGTATTGTGATGTTTGCCCCATTGTATCTCTCAAATCACTGTGTAAATGGCTGTGTATATTGCCCTTATCACGCAAAAAACAAGACAATACCACGCCGCAAACTCACGCAGGAGGAGATACGCCGCGAGGTTATTGCCCTTCAGGATATGGGACATAAGCGACTAGCTCTAGAGACTGGAGAGCATCCAAAGCTATCGCCTATAGAGTATGTCTTGGAGTCTATAGACACCATCTACTCCATCCACCACAAGAACGGAGCTATACGCCGTGTGAATGTGAATATTGCAGCTACAACCGTTGAGAACTACACCCGTCTGAAGGATGCTGGTATAGGAACATATATTCTATTTGAGGAGACATACGACAAGGCGGCGTATGAGCGTCTTCACCCTACAGGTCCAAAGAGCGACTGGGCATACCACACCGAGGCGATGGATAGAGCTATGCTAGGTGGCATTGACGATGTTGGTGTAGGAGCATTGTTCGGATTATCAAACTATAGATATGATGTGGTAGGTATTCTTATGCATGCAGAGCATCTTGAGGCTCGTTTTGGCGTAGGCCCTCACACCATCAGCGTTCCTCGCATCCGCCCTGCTGACGACATTGACCCTCGAGACTTCCCCGATGCTGTCACCGATGAGGTATTCCGCCGTATTGTTGCCGTACTTCGCATCGCCGCGCCATATACAGGCATGATTGTATCTACACGTGAGTCGAAGGCTTGCCGCGAGCTAGTTCTCGATGTTGGTGTATCACAGCTCAGCGGTGGCTCCAAGACCTCGGTAGGAGGTTATGCCGAGGGCATTGTAGATGCCGAGGATTCAGCGCAGTTCGATATCTCGGATAACCGCACCTTGGATGAGATTGTGGGCTGGCTCCTAGAGCTAGGCTACATACCTAGCTTCTGCACCGCATGCTACCGTGAGGGTCGCACAGGCGATCGCTTTATGTCATTGGCAAAGAGAGGCTTAATAGGAAACTGCTGCGCCCCAAATGCCCTTATGACACTAGCGGAGTACCTCGAGGATTACGCATCGCCAAGAGTTAAAATCGAGGGTGCAAAGATGATAGACCGTCTAACACAGATTATCCCATCGGAGAAGGTTCGCCGTATAACTATGGAGAACCTAGCAGCTATAGCCGAGGGTAAGCGCGACTTCAGATTCTAGCCTATGCAGAGCGCACCATCATCAGAGAGGGTCCACATTGCAATATTTGGACGTTGTAATGCCGGTAAGTCTACGCTTACCAATCGCATTATAGGTCAAGATGTAGCTATAGTTTCGGCTATTGCGGGAACTACAACAGATCCCGTGCAGAAGGCTATTGAGATAAATGGTCTTGGGGCGGCGATAATCATCGACACCCCAGGCCTTGATGACACTACGCAGCTAGGCGCAGAGCGTGTGGCACGAAGCGCAAAGGTCCTTGATAAGACAGATATAGCGGTGATTCTCTTCACCGCCTCTGACTATAACCTAGAGTTACAACTATTGGAGGAGTGTCGTGTACGTGAGATTCCAACGATTGTAGCCCTGGCACATGCCGACACCCTTGCAGAGTGCGAAGCTACAAAGGCGCAACTGGAGAGCGTTGCTGGAGCAAGTGTAATCGCCATAAGCGCACTTACGGGCGAGGGCGTTGAGGAGCTTATAAAGGCTGTCGTTGCGATACGTCCTAGGGAGGAGCGTCTTATCACCGAGGGGTTCTGTGAGGCTGGAGATATTGTTCTTCTTGTTATGCCACAAGATAAGTCGGCACCCAAAGGTCGTCTTATACAGCCTCAAGTGCAGACTATACGCGAGCTTCTGGACCGTGGCTGTGTACCTATATGCTGCACCCCAGCGACCATGGCAACGGCACTAGCAGGATTGGCATCACCGCCAAAGCTAATAATCACAGATTCACAAGCCTTTAACGAGGTGTATGCTATGAAGCCAGAGGCATCGGTGCTAACATCCTTCTCCATACTTTTTGCTCGTTACAAGGGGGATATCGCACTCTTCACAGAGGGTGTTAAGGTGCTAAAGAGTCTTTCGCCCACATCGCGTATTCTCATTGCCGAGGCATGCACACATACACCACAAAATGAAGATATAGGACGTGTGAAGCTACCTGCAATACTTCGCAAGCGATATGGCAGTGAACTTCAGATAGATATCGTAGGTGGTGCCGACTACCCCGAGGATTTATCTTGCTACGACCTTGTGATACATTGCGGAGCCTGCATGTTTAACCGTAAGCATGTGTTAAGCCGCATCGAGCGTGCTAGAAAACAGGGGGTAGCAATTACTAATTATGGAGTAATCCTTGCAGCACTCGGAGGTATACTCGATAGAGTGAAAACTAATTAGCGATGCTTAATTAGGAAATAGTAATAATATTTCTTAACTTTGCCTAAAATTTTATGCTATGGAGGTTAAAAAGATTCAACTACTAGACCGCAAATTCAAGACCATGATTCCTGCGGAGGAGATAGACAAGGCTGTTACACGTGTTGCCGAGCAGCTTAATGAGCGTTATGCTGGTAAGACCCCAATATTCCTCGGAGTGTTGAGTGGGGCCTTCCTATTTCTCAGCGATTTGGTACGTAAGATATCCTTCGACTCTCGCCTGGCATTCGTAAAAATCTCGTCATACGAGGGTACGCAGTCTACAGGCCGCATCTCACAGCAGCTGGGCATAGACTTCGATATCGAGGGCAAGGATGTTATTATTGTGGAGGATATTGTCGAGACAGGACATAGCATGAACTACCTCATAGACTACCTCCAGCAGCGCAACCCTGCAAGCATTGCTATATGCACACTCTTCTTCAAGCCCGACAAGTTCTTGTACGAGTATAAGATTGACTACGTGGCAATGCCTATTGGCAATGAGTTTATTGTTGGCTACGGCCTCGACTATAACCAAATAGGACGTAACCTTAAGGATATATACGTTTTAGATGAAGATTAATCCAGACTTGGAGCTTCTAGAGGGTGGACGTAAGCTCCCTCTTGTAGAGGACTTTTATACTATTCAGGGTGAGGGTTATCATGCTGGCAAGCCCGCCTACTTCATACGTCTTGGAGGATGTGATGTAGGCTGCCGCTGGTGTGATGCCAAGTATACGTGGAATCCCAAAATCTTTCCACCAACACCTATTGAAACTATTGTAGAGCGTGCATCGAGCTGCAAGGCACAGGCTATTGTTATTACAGGTGGTGAGCCACTGCTTTATCCTCTGGGAGACCTCACAAGAGAGCTTCATGCACGAGGTCTAGAGATATTTATCGAGACCTCGGGTACGAATCCTATAAGTGGAGAGTTTGACTGGATATGTCTATCTCCCAAGCGTCAGATGCCACCACTTGAGGAGGCACTACGCCGCGCAGATGAGCTTAAGGTCATCATCCAGACTCAAGAAGACTTGGAGTGGGCCGTAGAGTGTAGCCATAAGGTACGTAACAAGTGTCGCCTATACCTACAACCAGAGTGGAGCGTATACGAGAGTATCATCGCCGAGGTTGTGGAGTGGGTGAAGGAGCATCCCGAGTGGAACATCTCTATTCAGACGCATAAGTTTATGCACATCCCATAGAGTGCAAAAGAGAAACTACTAGCAAACCCTATATGGCCAAACAGACAACATCCCCAAAGGATGAAAAGCGACAGAGGTATATAAATATCTTTTGGGTAGCCCTGACAATCGTCATAGCTATCTGTACCATTGTCGTATCTATAAGTTCCATAGGTGATATGCTTCGCACGCGTCACGATCGCCGTATCGTGGAGGCAAAGATTGAAAACCTCGAGACAAAGATTACGGCAGATAGCATCTTCATACACAAGATAACTACCTCGCCAGAGTTTATGGAGCGCTTTGCTCGCGAGACATACCACATGCAACGCAAAGGAGAAACGGTATATATTATGGAGTAGCGCCATAATATATACCGTTTTCTAATAAGTTAATCAACCCCTACTGCATTATCGTATAGCTTGAGGCTCTGCCATTTGGATAGATACCATCTATAGAGGTAATCTTATCGGTGATACGGTCTAGGTCATCGAGGCTTGCTATCTCACGGTCGTTTACATGAGTGATGACATAACCCTCTCTAACACGACAACGCTCCAAAAGTCCACCACGCTCTACGGCGATCACCTGAACACCACCACGAATATCCAAGTCGCGGCACAACGCCTCGGAAGCATTGCGGAACTTCGCACCAAGCTCCTTCTGCGCATCAACACTTCCCTTTGCCAAGAGCGTAGTCTCTCCCGCCTTATTCTGTAGCGTTACCGTCACACGCACATCCTTACCACCGCGGCGTAGCTCCATAGATACCTTATCTCCTGGGCGGCGCTTTCCTATCTGCTCAAGGAATATAGCGCTATCGGTGGTGGCAACACCATCCAACGCCGTGATAATATCACCCTTACGTATACCAGCCTCCGAAGCAGCACCACCCTCCGATACCGAGGCTACATATATACCTCCAACACTATCGATGCCTGTTATCTCTCCCATCTCATCAATAAACTGCTGGTCTATAGCTCTAAACGAGATGCCCAATACCGCACGTTGTACCACTCCCGACTCTTTTAAATCTACAACAACCTTCCTAACTATAGTCTCGGGAACTGCAAAGGAGTAACCTACATAGCTTCCTGTAGAGGTCTTAATAATGGTATTGATACCCACAAGCTCACCACGGGTATTTACCAGCGCACCACCAGAATTTCCGGGGTTTACCGCAGCATCAGTCTGTATGAATGACTCTATGCTGCGCTGACTACCCAACGCCCCTAGGCTTCGCGCCTTGGCAGAGACAATGCCTGCAGTAATTGTAGACTGCAACTCCATGGGATAGCCTATGGCTAACACCCACTCACCGAGACGTAGCTCATCCGAAGAGCCAAAGGGAAGCGTAGGCAACCCTTGAGCATCTATCTTTATGAGTGCTACGTCTGTCGCAGGATCGGAGCCAATGATTGTAGCATCAAAAGCGCGACCATCGTAGAGCTTCACACGCAGCTTTTTAGCGTTATCGATAACATGGTTGTTTGTGACGATATACCCATCCTCGGAGATGATTACTCCCGAGCCTCCAGCTCGCGCTTCACGCTCACCATAGCCCTGGGGGTATCCAAAAAATTCAAAAAAGGGATCTCTAGGCATACTACGACTACCCACCGAGAGCGTTGCCTCGATATTTACTACAGCCTTCACAGCATTTTCGGCAGCATAGGTCAGGTCAGGATACTCCGTAGAGACCACCGTAGAGGCAAAGCGAGCATCGGTAACACTATTTTGTAGAAATGGGGTGTTACCAACCGTAACATCCGAAATATTACTATGAGCATGCTCACCAGGCGAGGTAATAAGAATTGTCGCAGAGGCTGTTATTGCAGATACCGCAAGTATTGCAATAAAATTAAATAACGTCTTTTTCATAATCTCAAAAAATTTTAGTCCTGCGGCGAAGTCTCTCAATAGGCATCTTGTTTTAAAGTTTGTATGAATAACGTATACATAAATATATATATTGTATGCAACGCAAAAAAATAGAGTGAGCTATAAAACCTATAGCTCACCCTAAATATCAGAGTGTATATCCATCGTAGACTATTCCCAGAGTAGTGGCGCTCCCGTTGCAACAATCTCCTCATCAGTCACCTCTACGCTGATGATTCCTGCAGCAAAGCATGCTACCTCATAGGGTTGGTAGATAATCACCACGCCACTCTCTGTAAGTGCCGCGGAGCGGAACGGAGGCAGCTCCTCCACCGACTCAATAAGTAGCACCTTGTCAGCTATAAGTTTTGCATAGACAAGCTCCTTCATAGCACTTCCCCACTCCCCATCATATAGGTAGCTGAAATCGTAGATAGCACCTGTGGCCAAATCAAAACACTCGTACCACAACGAGCAGCCACCATGCGCACCTCCTGTGTACGACTCAATAAGAGTCTCATAACATAACACCGTATTATCGCGCACGAAGAAGGAGGTTTGATCCATGCTGTACCAGCAAACTGGGCCATACTCATAAGCATAGCTTGCATACTCATCTGCAATACTCTTTGCCGTAGCCTCCAAATCTATAACCACATCATCACACTCTTCACTGTCGTCGAAGAATGAGTTTATATAGTTCTGCCTCTCTATCTTTGCAAAGATATCGTTATCCTCTGTATTTACAATTCGCTGATAAGAGATCCTAACGCTGTGGCTACCCTCTTCGTCTGTCTCATAAACGAATGGCTCTAGCTGTGGTAACACAACCTTACCACTATTATTACACGCCAAAGCAAGGAACAAGACCATCGCAAAGGCAAAAATTCTGAAACTTTTCATAACCGTAACTATTAAATTTGTGTAAAGATAGCGATAATATATCAAATTCGCAAACCTTGACACCTCTTCTCTCACAAGAATTTTTGAAGGAGAGGGAGTCGATTTTTCAATATTATTAACATCTTTTTATTGTAAAAAGCGGGATTTTTAAGAAAAAATCGATATTTTTGCTAAAATAATTGCAAAAAGTTTTGGAGAATAAAATATTTGCCGTATATTTGCAGAGTCAAAAGGAAACAACCTAATGACAGCTCAAAATGGTGGATTCATCTAAGGGCTAGGATACGTGCCTCTCACGCACGACATAGGGGTTCGAATCCCCTATCCACTACTAAAAAAACCGCTGAAATTTCAGCGGTTTTTCTTTTTTATTCATACTCACCCTCTGGGTCTACAGCTTATAGAGGTCGCCTATCATGGCTACACCGCCAAAATTCAACGACTCTAGGTATGGCAACTTATCAAATGTTACACCGCCCAGGGCAATAACCTTATCATCTATAATACCCTGCATCGATGCTATTCGTAGCTCCTCATCGCTAAATTGAGATCTATATCCGGGCTTTGAGATGCTATCGAAAATAGGGCTTAAAAAGAGGTAGTCATACTCATCTTTATATCTCTCTACTTCAGCAAAGCTATGGCAGGAGCGACTCCTAGACCCATTATAATCAGATGGCAGGGAGGAGACATTGCGGTTGATATGAATACCCTTCAACGAGAATTCTGAATACAACTCGGGGTAGTCATGCACAACAATATGCAACCGTTGCTCGGCAGTCAATTCTTCCAACAGCCTACGGCACTCATTGATATCGGAATCGGGCTTACGAAGATGCACCGCGTAGATGCCTCTATCGAGTAGACTCTTGATGATAGAGGCATCTTCGCGCGTCACCTTTGGGGTTGTTATAGCTATTATTTTCATTATTTTAGCTTCTCGATGATAAGCTCTGCGACCTTTTTACCCGACAAGAGCATACCACCAAATATAGGGCCCATACGTGGGGTGCCGCTAACAGCAGATGCTGCCATACCGCAGACATAGAGACCTGGATATATCTCCTTTGTGCCAGAGACCACCTCCTGCTCACCAGAGACAACATCCAACGAGCGCTCGCCGATGACTGCACCTGTATCTGTGGCTAGGCGAATACCATTCTTACGAGCCACAGTGCAACACATCTCGCTATCGTGACCCGTGCCATCAATAACACATTTGGCCATAATATTAAGTGGATCTACATGCATACCCTCCCTCAACACTGGAGTCCAATTAACCACAACGCCACTAACAACATCATTCTTGAAGATAACATCCTCAACAGAGTAGCAGTTGAAGATTGTAGCTCCAGCATGCACAGCCTTATAAAGCAACGCTGCGGTACTCTCCACAGAGTCCATAACATAGAGATTGTCATCATACTGCTCGAAGTTAATATCAAACTCCTTGATGATATGTAACGCCTCCTGCTGAACAACAATCTGGTTGAACATCATGGCACCACCCCACATACCACCACCTGGAGATAGCTTTCTGTCGAACTGCGCAACCTTCAACCCCGCCTTGGCAAGGTAATAAGCAGCTACAATGCCCGAAGGGCCACCGCCAACAATGGCAACATCCAAATCTAAATTCTTCTCAAGTTTGTTAAAATAGGTACTGATAATACCGTGTGATACATTTTTTTCAATCATAATCAATTATTTTTTATATGTTTTGGGGAATTACTCTTCACATAGCGTATGGCTAATCTTCATAGCACAGAAGTTGGGGCCACACATAGTACAATATCTACCACCTACATTATTTGAGGTCTTATAATACTCCAACGCCCTCTCGGGGTCGAGCGATAGGTTAAACTGATCCTTCCAGCGAAACTCATAACGCGCCTTGCTTAACGCATTATCTCGAATCATAGCCCCAGGGTGCTGCTTGGCAATATCTGCAGCGTGGGCCGCCAACTTAAAGGCTACAACGCCCTCACGAACATCCTCCTTGTTGGGTAGCGCCAGATGCTCCTTGGGCGTCACATAGCAGAGCATCGCCGTACCATACCAGCCAATCTGCGCAGCTCCTATTGCCGAGGTTATATGATCGTAGCCTGGCGCGATATCGGTAACCAATGGGCCGAGGGTGTAGAATGGCGCATTGTGACACTTCTCGATTTGTCGCTCCATATTCTCCTTAATCTTATGCATAGGCACATGTCCAGGGCCCTCAATAAATACCTGCACGTTCTTTGCCCAAGCTCTCTCAACAAGCTCTCCCATAGTATCTAATTCGGCAAACTGCGCCCTGTCGTTGGCATCATATATAGAGCCTGGTCGCAGTCCATCGCCCAGCGATAGCGCTACATCATATTTGGCGGCGATATCACATATATCGTCAAAGTGTTCGTAAAGGAAGCTCTCCTTCTGATGTGTCTGACACCACTTTGAAATGATGCTTCCACCACGGCTCACGATACCCGTAAGGCGCTCTGCGGCCAACATCACATTCTTAAGACGTATGCCACAATGGATGGTGAAGTAATCAACACCCTGCTCACACTGCTCGATAAGCACATCGCGATATATCTCCCAATTAAGCTCCTCGGCATTACCATTCACACGCTCCATAGCTTGATATATTGGCACCGTTCCGATGGGGACAGGGCTGTTACGCAAGATCCACTCTCGCGTCTCGTGGATATTTGGGCCTGTTGAGAGATCCATAATTGTATCAGCACCCCACTTGCAGCTCCATATCGCCTTTTCAACCTCCTCCTCGATGCTCGATGTAGTCGCCGAATTGCCGATATTTGCATTAATCTTCGTGAGGAAGTTACGGCCAATAATCATTGGCTCTGCCTCGGGGTGGTTTATGTTTGCGGGGATTACGGCGCGACCCTCCGCCACCTCCTTGCATACAAACTCGGGAGTGATATGTGTCGCGATGCCTAGCTCCTGACAATTCATATTCTCGCGTATTGCCACATACTCCATCTCGGGCGTTATGATGCCCCTTTTAGCATAATACATCTGGCTAATGTTTGCAGCATCCCTCTCTCTGCGCTCCTCTATCCATGCTTCGCGTAGATGTGGTAACCCTCGCTCTAGGTCAATCTCTACCGCAGGGTCACCATACACTCCCGAAGTGTCGTAAATGTAAATTGCAGGATTGGGTTGCTCTACTCGCTCCCCATCCTTAACCGTCACCGTAGGCATCTGCCTTACACGGCGCATTGCCACACGCAGATTGGGATGAATAACTCCCTCCATATAGACCTTTTCCGATTCAGGATAGGAGATTTTTAATTTTGTGTTCATAAGACTAGGTTATTTGTTTATAGGTTTAGGCTACCTCTTGAAAAGCTCTGCGACCTCACGCATCCGCTGTATAGGGTCTTCAGCATTTATTACGCTGCTACTCAACGCAATACCGCCAACACCACACTCCAACAGCTCGGGGATATCATCCTTTGTGATACCACCAATGGCAACAAGTGGGATGTTTATGTCGCACTCCTTCATCCTGCCAACTATCTCACGATAACCCTCAAGGCCAATTACCGGTGCGAGATTTTGCTTTGTGGTGGTATAACGAAACGGCCCACAACCAAAGTAATCGGGTGTGGCACTCGCCAAAACGTGCTTAATATCATCAAAGGAGTTTACCGTGCTGCCAATGATGAACCCCTCACCAAGAATAAGGCGAGCCTCGCCGATAGACATATCATCCTTACCAAGATGCACGCCATCGGCGCCTATCCTCTTGGCGAGCAACACGTTGTCATCTATAATAAATGTCGCACCATAATCCCTGCACATAGCCTGAAGCGTGATAGCCGTCCTCTCCAACAACGCCTCATCAGCATCTTTCATGCGCAGCTGTATCCACCGACAACCACCCTGCAAGGCTATTCGTGCCGATTCGATGTACGAGCAGCTGGCAGTGTAGTGAGTGATAAATTGTAGCTTTAGATTATTTAGATTCATAGACAAGCATCTTTTGAGGGTTAAAACCATGATTCACAGGGCCAAAGCCCTTGCCTATAGATATATCAGAACCAGCATGTATAGCCTCCGTCACAAACCTTTTAGCATTGGCTATTGCCTCCTCCACAGAGAGGCCTCTGGACATGAACGCAGCAATAGCCGAGGATAACGTACACCCCGTGCCATGAACATTCCTAGTATCTATGCTCTCTGATGTAAACTCTAAAGATTCTATACCGCCTGACGACAGCGTGTAAAGAATATCACTCTTCACACTCCCTTGCTCGTGTCCCCCTTTAACAAGAACACCCTTCACCCCAAAATCTAGAAGTGCGGATGCTGCACGCTCCTTATCTCCCGAGGATGAGATATTAATGGCCGTAAGCGCCTCAATTTCTGGGATATTGGGCGTAACGAGGGTAGACATCGGCAAAAGGACTCTCTTCAAAGCCTCCTGGGCCGCGACAGAGAGTAGACGATGTCCACTACTTGAGATAATTACAGGGTCGAGGATTATGGTTGGTGAATAGGCCTTAAGAGCCTCTGCCACAGCGACAACAACCTCTTCATTTGATAACATTCCCACCTTAACGACAGATGGAGAGAGGTCATCAAACACAGCAACAATCTGGTCGTAGACCATCTGTGGGTCGAGCGCACACTGCGAGTGTACGCCCACGGTATTTTGCGCTGTTATGGCAGTTATGGCTGTTGCGCCATATACTCCGAGGGCAGAAAATGTCTTTAAGTCGGCTTGTATTCCAGCTCCACCAGAAGAGTCGGAGCCAGCAATCGACAATACGATTGGATAAGATTTTGTTGTTTTCATACCACTATTTTTACATTATAATATGCTCAAATAGTGGTACGACTATGTACCATGAGTAGGACTCCAAACTTCCAGCGTCAGCATTATCTGTACTGGTGCAATGTGTATAATCTCAGCCACGTCAGCCCAAGGCTAACGGACACCACCATTCGAGTTCAGTCACAAAGGTAATAAAAAAATCTATCGATGAACGATAATCTTTGAAAAAAATTGCAGAAATCCGCACTGCATAAGCCAAGCAAAAGAGAGTCTTGCCACGAGTCCTACTTTAAGGAGGATTTGGTAGATTGTAGATATGAGTCGTTCGAGGCCGACCCCTGCAAACTACACCCTATCGAAATTTCTAACCGATTTGTAGCGGACTACGAGCGTGTTACTAGATTTATGACGCTGGGAATCAAGATACGAAAAAGGCAATCGGTAGCGCTAACCACCGATT
>JAEIGA010004256.1_pt1 | contig 22155 bp, 17 predicted proteins | sample 9270691 | NCBI WGS metagenome assembly JAEIGA01 (sample SAMN17057246, study PRJNA624740) | gut metagenome | biome: biome; isolation source: fecal sample | host: Bos grunniens | place: China: Xizang | collected 2019 | reverse complement strand
CTTGAACCATTACCGCGAAAATGCATCGCTTTGCAATCTTCAGGTTGTTCATAAGTTCAAAATGCCGTCTTTTGGAACGGGCGCGCCATGCGATGTTTATCTTTGCAAGATTTTAAAGAATCAGACGAAAGGGAAAAATGATAATGGCAAGTGAAATGTTTTTGACTCAGCGCTTACTCGCCGCATTTTTTGCGATATCGGCATCTTTGGCGGTGGCGGGAAATAAAGTAAACCCCGATGCTATAGATCTTTCGCCTTTGCCTCTCCCGAAGGAGTGCAAGGTTGATATGGATAAAACGGTGAGCTTTGACAAATCGACCACCGTCTTTCTTGATTGTCAGGAAGCTGCCGCAGTTGCGTGGCTTGAGCGTCACTTTGGCGAATGGTACGGCGAGCATTCTCCGAAGGTGAAAACATCGGAAGTAAATCTTCCTCTTCTCAATGGCACTGAGGCGTATGCGATTAGCGCGAACAAGGAGGGCGTTAAGATTAAATCGCGCACATTATCTGGCGTCAGATGGGCGGCGTATTCTCTTCGTCAGCTTGTAATGGCTAAGCGCGGAACTTTTAAGATTGAAGGGCGCATTCTTCCTGAAATTCAAATTTCAGATGCACCGCACCTTGATTTCAGGTGTGTTCACATCTGCTGGTTTCCCGAGATTCGCAAAGTTCAGATTGAGCGCGCCATTAGGCTCGCCGCGCTTTTGAAATTCAATTACGTAATTATCGAACCTTGGGGAATGTACAAAAGCGAAAAGCATCCATGGTGGAGCTGGCCCAATGCAAAAATGACGAAGGCAGAGATGCGCCGCCTTGTGGCAATTGGTAGGGATTTGGGCGTGACGCTTATCCCGCAGATTCAGGTGTATGGGCACGCGGGAGCCGGGCGTAGCTGCACTCTCAAGCATTCCGTTCTCGACATTCATCCTGAATACGAGCCTCTTTACGAGCCGGGAGGCTGGAACTGGTGCCTCTCAAATCCAGAAACGCAGCGCGTTTTGCGGGAGCTTATCGTTGAGATACTCGAAGACTTCGGTAATCCGTCCTATATTCATCTCGGTTGTGACGAAGCGCAGCCGCCCACTTGCGTTGAGTGTCGCAAGCGCCCATACGGCAAACTCGTCTGTGACCATATCTCGAATCTTGCGGCATTCACCTCAAAGCTAGGAGCGCGCTCAATGATTTGGCACGATATGCTTCTTGAGCGCGGCGATGAGAGATGGAAGGATTTTGTTCATTTCGGCACAAAAGAGACGGCAACTCTTGCCGACACTCTTTCGCGCGATGTTGTTATTTGCGACTGGCAATATTCGTACGGGAACATGAAGGAGGTGCGCAAAGATTGGCCTACGATGCGTTACTTTAAAGAGAAGGGCTTTTCCGTCGCATGCTGTCCGTGGATGAATTACAATGCTATGAAACCGATGGCAGATTTCATTTCAGAAATAAAAGGCTTTGGCTACATCCAGACAACGTGGCATCGCCTGCGCGGGGCTGATTGGGTTAGGATGTACCGTTTTGGCTCGTCAGCTGCGTGGGGCGGCGGCACTTTAAACGGAGCAGGTTCATGGACGGGAGCCACGCCACAGTTTGATACGCAATTTGCCAATGCACTTCGCCTTGTCGGGCATGATATGAAGGTGACGGATTATCGTGACACGGGGCATGTCGACTATCAAGTTCCTCCAAGTTGGTGGATTGATAACTGATCGTAACTACGATACGACTAACCTGCATTGACTAATGAGGGCGATTGCGGTATAATTTACGGTAATAAACTCATAATAGGGAGTTAAAACATGGAAATGAAAGAAAATAAGGGCGGTAATGTTATCGCCATCGCTACAATGTTCGCGCTCTTCTTCATGATCGCGTTCGTCACTAACTTTGCAAGCCCCATGGGCGTCATTGCAAAAAATCAGTTCAACGCGTCAAATGCGCTCTCTCAGCTGGGCAACGCGGCAAACTTTGTCGCATACCTTTTCATGGGTATTCCCGGCGGCCTTATTCTTAAGCGCAAAGGCTATAAGTTCACGGCTCTTGCTGCGGTTGCGGTAGGCTTTGTCGGTGTCGGTGTGCAGCTTATTTCAGGTTATGCAAGTTCCTTCCTCGTGTATGTAATCGGCGCGTTCATCGCAGGTTTCTCCATGTGCATGCTTAACCTCGTCGTCAATCCCATGCTCAATACGCTCGGCGGCGGCGGCAACAAGGGCAACCAGCTCGTTCAGTTCGGCTGCTCGCTCAACTCAGTCGGCGCAACTCTTTCTCCCGCCGTTCTCGGCTGGCTCATCGGTGAAATCACCAAGGATACCTCGTTTATCAAAGCTGCCCCCGCTCTTATGATGGCAATGGGCATCTTCGCCGTCGCCTTCGTGGTTGTTGCGCTCTCGAAGATTCCTGAACCTCACATGGAAACGGCAGAAGAGAAGGCTCTTCGTCTTTCGGGCGGCAGTTCAGTCGTCAAAGACATCATTGCAACGCTCAAGTTCCCCCACTTCACTCTCGGCGCTCTTGCGATTTTCTTCTATATCGTCATTGAAGTCGGCGTTCCTTCGATGGGAATGCTCTATATGACTGAAGTCAATGGCCCCGGCTATGTTGGCGGCGCAGTTGCCGGCGTCGTTTGCGGCGCGTACTGGTTCCTTATGATGATCGGTCGCCTCGTCGGCGGTGTCGTAGGCGGCAAGGTTTCTTCCCGCGCTCAGACAACATTCCTCGCCACTATCGGCATCGCGCTTCTTCTCGCTGCGATGTTCGCTCCCGTCAAGATGATTACTCTCTTTGGTAAAGAGTTCCCGCTTTCGATGGCGTTCATGGTTGCTGTTGGTCTTTGCACATCTGTTATGTGGGGCGGCATCTTTAATATGGCCGCTGAAGGTCTTGGCAAGTACGTCCCCATGGGCTCCGGCATCTTTATGGCGATGGTCTTCGGCGGTATTCTTATTCCCGTTCAAGGCATGCTCGCTGACAAGGTCGGCATTTTGAACAGCTATTGGCTCTCAATCGCGCTCTTGGCATACGTCCTTGTCTACGCGCTTGTCGGTTCCAAACTCGGTCAGAAAAAGGCTTAAGAAAGGCTTTATCCCATGCAGAACCAAGAAGTTTACGACGCAGTAACGGCAAAGTTTTCCGAAGTTTTCGGATGTAAGGCCGATGTCGTCTCTTACGCCCCTGGCCGCATTGAGGTTCTCGGGAATCACACTGACTATAATGAGGGGTATGTTTTCTCCGCCGCCATCGATAAGGGAACTTTTTTTGCGGCCTCCCTTGCCGATGACGATTCTGTAACTCTCGTGGCGCTCGATGTCGGCGAGACGTTTTCTTGCCGTCTTTCCGAGGTTGCTCCTATCAAGGCTGGGATGACATGGGCGAATTATCCGCTCGGCACTTTCAACTGGCTTATGGAAGGGACCCCCGCCAAGGCCGGCAAGGGTTTCAAGGCTGTTTTCGGCGGAAATGTTCCTCTTGGTGCAGGGCTTTCCTCTTCTGCGGCGCTTGAAATGGCCACGGCACTCGCGCTTCAAAAGCTTTACGGAACGGCGTTCGACAAGACTGCGCTCGCCAAGATCGGACAGAAGGCAGAGCATACATTTGCAGGCTGCCCCTGCGGTCTTCTAGATCAGGCTTCATCAATGTACGGCGCTGAGGGCGCGCTCGTCAAGAGCGACTTCCGCACCAATGAATTTGAAACTGTAGAGATGGGCCCGTCCGTCGCGTTCATGATGGTCAAATCAAACGCGAAGCACGCACTCGTCGATGGCGCATACGCTTCGCGCCGCCAGGCTTGCGAGGATGCGGCGCAATATTTCGCAGGTGTTCTGCGCAAGAATGTAACGCATCTTCGCGATGTTACCATGGCAGAGTGGGTTCTCTATCGTGGGGGTCTTCCCGAGACGACGGCCAAAAGGGCAGTTCACCCGATCGGCGAGGATGAGCGCGTTCTCCAAGGTGCCGCGCTTCTTGAAAAGGGCGACCTTAAGGGGTTCGGCGCTCTTATGTACGATTCGCACGAATCTAGCCGCAATTGGTTTGAAAACTCTTGTGAAGAACTTGATGCTATCGTTGATGCTGCAAAGGCGATCCCCGAGGTCTACGGTGCGCGTCTTTCAGGCGGCGGTTTTGGCGGGAGCTGCTGCCTTCTCGTCGATCCGACGGCGGCCGATAAGATTTCCGAGCAGATTTCTCGCGAGTACAAGGCTCGTTTCAATGATGAGCCCGTTTGCTCGTTAATTAAGCCTTCAAAGGGAGCTTGTCTCGTATGAAGATGAAACTCTTTTGGGCGGCAGCTGTAGCCGCCTCTTGTGTAGCTTGGGCCGACGAGGGAGAGGAGCAGGCTGAAGAGCCTGTTGCCAACGCCATCGAGAGCGTCCAGAAGAAGACGAGGTTTTTCTCTACTCTTCCAGTATGTAATGTCGCCGCAGGTGGTGTGGAAGTGCGCCGTCCCGGCGCGGCATGGGAAAAGCTTGAAGAAGGCAGGCGTTATCCGCTCGGTTCCGAATACCGCACTCTTGCCGGTTCCTCCATGATGCTCTCCTTGGGCCCGACGTCACAGCTTAGGGTTGAAGAGAAATCGCACTTCGTAACGCGTCCTCAGAAGCTTGGCGAAGATGTTCGCTCCATCGTCCTTAAAGGCGGCGTTGTAAATGTCGTTCTCCCTCGTAATTTGCCGCCTGAAGCATTTTCTGTCGCGGCTCCTGGCTTTACAGTCAAGGGTCTTGCGGGCGAGTCCTCTTTCAAGTATACGTCTCTCGGTGACGGCGACGAGGCTCTTTTGCGCTGTTTGACAGGTACGTTTATTATTGAGGGGCGCAACTTCACCGTGCCTAAAATGAGCCCGACGCAGGAACTTCGCATCCGCACGAGCCACGATGTTCTTAATACCGTTCTTTACGGAGTTCGCGGCGACGCTGCAGTTAAAATCGATCGCGGCATCGTGACGAGGACTGAAATTGACGAGGACGGCAAAGTCAAGAATGTATATGAGAAGTCTATTCTTGATTGGCGTCTTTCTCCCAAAACGCGCGTGCAGTTCAATAGAGCCGTTCCGGCCATCGGCAGCAAGCTTGCCGTTTCAGTCATGACATTCGATGCCGACGGGATTCTTAAAAACAATTTTGCCTATACGGAAGAACAGGCTGCTGTAAATTCTGGCGAGCTCGTTCCAGCCTCCAAGGAGGAAAGCGAGAGACTTGCCAAGCGTGCCGCGGAAGCGACAGGCGCAGCGGAAGCGAAAGCCGAGGGCGAAGAAAATGCTGGAGAGGATGCTTCTCAAGAAGAAGGGTCTGAAGAAGGCGAAGACAATAACGAACAGGAAGAAGAGTAAAGAAAATGGTCATTCAGAAGTTCAATAAGATAATCAGAAACAAATGGATCTGGGGCGCGTTTGCCGTTGCAATTTCGGCGTTCTTCGCATTTGATTTTCTTATAATGGATCTCAACTCGCCCGATACGGCTAGGCCGTCAAGTGCGTACGGCACTCTTGCGGGCGAGAATGTTGACGGCGAGCTTTTTTCGGAGCTCGCCGACGAGGTGCGCGGCATCGGTCCGAATCGCGATTGGAAGCGCGATCAGGGCGAAGTCAATCGCGCCGCCTGGGAAAATTACGCCGCGCTCAAGATAGCCGCCAAAAACGGCATTGAGGCTACGGACGAAGAAGTGGCGGAGATGATTCGCAGAGATCCGTCCTTCAGCCAAAACGGAGCGTTCTCGTTCCAGCTCTATCAGGCTCTCCTGCGTCAGAACTCTCTCCAGCCCGAGAAGTTTGAACAGAGCCTTAAGCGTCGTCTTACACTTATGCGTCTTAACCAGGCCGTTCTCGGCTCTGCAGTTTGGGGCTCCCCGCTTGAGACTGAGCAGGCGCTTTCCGATATGATCGATACCTTCACGGTCAAGATCGCCCGCTTCCGTCAGTCAAAGAAGGATGCAGATGCGGTCAAGCTTGATGACAAGGGTCTTGAGAAGTGGTATCTTGACAATACCAACTCCATCGCACTTCCTGAGCGCGTTAAGTTGCGCACGGTCAGCTACGATGCGAGCGCCTCCAATGTGCTTGCGAAGATGTCGGTTACGGAAGATGAAATGCGCGACCGCTACGATGTCGTTTCTGATAAATACACTGTTACCGATACGAATGGCGTTGAGACGGTAAAGAAGTTTGAAGAAGTTAAAGGCGAAATCGAGAAGGAGCTTCGCTTGATGGCGGCGGTTGAGTTCTTCCGCACCAATCTCAATGTCCGCGCGTATGCCGTCAAGGCGAAAGCCGGCTCATCGAGGCTCGACGAAATCGCCGCTGAGGACGGCAAGAAGGTTGCTCTTTCAGATTGGATGACGCTTAGCGATCGCCATGTCGACGGGTTCATGCGTCGTATCTCATCTGTCTTCCCTGGCGCCGAGGCTGCTGCTGAAACGATTGCCGAACTTGATTCTTCGAGCGAAGATCTGCGTTACGGCGTTATTGTTTCTGAAAAGACTGTATGGCTTGTGGAACTTGCCGAAACAAGTCCCGCGCACGTTCCTACGTTTGAAGAGGCGAAGAGTGTAATTACTCCCCGCGCCCTTTCGGCCGCTCGTGCAGACGCGTTCAAGGCGAATATCGCCTCTCTCGCCGAGAAGGGGACTAACGCGCTTTTTGCGGCGGCGTTCCACGTCTCCACCAACATCTCTTTCTCAGTCTCCGACATGAAGCAGGGCGATTTTTCAGATCAGTTCGCCGTTGCCCGTGCCGCTACGAAGCTCGTCAAGGGCGAGATTTCCCCGCTTGCGATGACAGCTCCCTCGCGCGGTCTTGTCGTCTACTGCGTTGACAGGGTTCCTGGCGATGCGGCGAAGAGCACGCTTATGAAGTCTCAGATTCAGAGCGAAGTTACATCTCTTCAGTTCCGTCAGCTTTCCGACGAATGGAAGAAGTCGAATCTTGAGCAGATGGGCTACAACGCAGGAGACCTTTCTTCGACTCAGCCTCAGCAGATAGAAGAATAACAAGTCATGAAACTTTCCTTCAAGCGTATTCATCCAGATGCAGTCCTTCCCTCGTACGCACACGAGGGGGACGCAGGCATGGACGTAAGGTCTGTCGAATCTCTTACGATTCAGCCGAAATGCCGTGCGCTTGTAAAAACAGGTCTCGTTGCTGAAATCCCGCTTGGTTATGAGATACAGGTGCGTCCGCGTTCCGGGCTTGCTCTTAAGTACGGCGTTACCGTTCTTAATTCGCCTGGCACGGTAGATGCAGGCTACCGCGGAGAGATTGGCGTAATACTCGCAAATTTCGGAGACGAGCCTTTTGCTGTTTCAGTGGGAGACAGGATAGCGCAGCTTGTCGTTGCTGCAGTAACGCAGGCTGAAATTTCCGAGACTACCTTTGTTACCTCGTCGGAACGCGGAGAGGGCGGTTTCGGAAGTACGGGAAAGGCTTGAGAAGATGGTTCTTCCTCTCTCAAAATACGGCGAAAAAGTTTTGCGTGAAAAGTCGGTCCCCGTCTCTTGCGTAACAGCTGAACTTTCTGCGCTTGCGGAGGATATGGTTGAGACGATGCACGAGACGGGCGGTGTAGGGCTTGCGGCACAGCAGGTCTTTCGCACAGAAAGACTCTGCGTAATCGATATCCCGGAAGGTTGCGAGGAAGATGAAGACAGGCTTTTTAATGCGCCTATTTCCATGCCGCTTAAGTTGTTCAATCCTCAGATTCTTTCGCGCGAAGGAGTTCAGTGCGATAAGGAAGGATGCTTGAGCTTCCCAGGCATTAACGGCGAAATCGTCCGCGCCCATCAGGTAGTTTGCAGTTATATTGATGAAAAGAACGTGCCGCAGACGATAACGGCCCGTGGCTTTCTCGCCCGCGCCATTCAGCATGAAGTAGACCACCTTGACGGAGTTCTCTTCATTGACAGAATGACGGCTCCCACCCGTTTGAGATGTGCAACTAAATTAAAGAAGCTCGCCAAGGCGAACGGCGGCGTGAGATAAAACGCCTTAACTGAGCTCATGGCGGCAAAGATATAAGGATAAGACCCATGCGAGATCTATTCATTGTCGGTGCCGGCGGATTTGGAAGAGAGGCGGCGTGGACTATCGAGCGCATCAATGCGTCGTTACAGCAGCCGCAATGGCGCGTCATCGGTTTTGCAGATGACGACCCTAATCGTTCGTCAGGCAATTTTGAGGGCTACAGTCTTCTCGGTTCGGTCGAGAAGGCGTCGAAAGATCATCCTGGCGCATCGGTGTTTATCGCAATCGGAGATAATGCGACTCGCCGTAAAATCTACGCGCGCTTGCGCGGTCACGATTTCCCGTGCATTATCGATCCCACGGCGCAAGTCTCGCCTACGACAGAATTTAAGCACGGAACTTACATCGCCGTAGGGGCAGTCGTTTCGGTCGGCACGGAAATCGGTAAGTTTGTTATTATCAACGCGCGTGCCGCCGTCGGTCACGATTCTTCCGTAGGAGATTTTTCAAATATTGCTCCCGGGGTTTCGCTTTCCGGCCATTCCATTCTCGGTGAAGATGTTTTTATGGGCACTAATAGCTGCACGGCTCCCGGCATGAAGGTAGGTGCTGGCGCAAGTGTTGCCTGTGGCACGCCCGTCCTTACCGATGTCGCACCAGGAGCTATTTTAAGTCCCTTCGGCACTCTCAAGGGGAAGTGAATCAATGTTAGGGATGCTTGCGATGCTCGTTTACATCGGCTGCAGCACTGACGCAAAACATCCTGACGGAATTGTTGCCGTTGATGTTTCCGAATCAGGCGCGATGCGCGTAATCGAAAAATATTCCACAATAAGCAACGCCATATATCTAGCTCGCTCGCCTGACGGCAAATACATTTATTCTTGCGACTCTGTCGGGCTTGTGGCGTTTTCTGATAACAATGGCAAACTCCTTGAAACAGACAGGCTCAACCTTTCGTTAAGGTGCGTCTGTCACGTTTCTGTTTCTCAGGACGGCAAGAAGGTTTTCTTCGCCGATTATGCCGACGGCAAGGCGGGGAGCGTAGAAGTTAAGGACGGCAAGTTTTTCAATTGCGTCATTCATGCTCACAAGGGAAGCGGCCCTAATAAGCCTCGCCAGAATTCGGCGCATTGTCATCAGGCCGTCCCTTCCCCTGACGGCAATGGGTATATCGTCGTTGATTTGGGCTTAGACAGCCTTTTTGAATATAGGCTTGAAGATTCTCGTGATCATTCGTCTGTAGAGAGACGCAAGTTTGATACGGCTCTTCCAGGCGCAGGTCCGCGTCATCTAGTCTTTCATCCAAACGGTAAGACGGCCTTTCTCGTCTCTGAACTGTACAGTAAGCTCCAGTCCGTTTCATGGTCAGCCGAACGCGGTTTTGAAAAAACCCTCTTCTCCGTAAACACGCTTGCAAGCGATGACAACGGTAGGGGAGAAGGAAGAGACCTTGCCGCCGCAGTCAGGATGGCGCCTTGCAAGAAGCGTGTAGTTATGTCGAACCGCGGCGAGAATTCTCTCGTTGTTTTTGATTGCTGCGGCGAGACAGGGCGTCTTAAATTTAAATCGCGCTTTCTTCTTCCTGGCAGCTGGCCGCGAGATTTTCTTTTCCTCTCCGATACTCTTGCGATAGTCACAATGGAAAGAAGCGGGCAGCTTCATACTCTTAGCTACAATCCTGATACAGGCGAATTTAAACTTCTAAATACTCTCGACGGCCTTTTCCGTCCAGTTGCCGCGCTTCGCTGATTTTCAGAAGGGAGTTTTTGAATGGATAATATTGTTGAGATAATTCTCAGGCTTCTTCTTGCTGCGGTGCTCGGCGGATTGATCGGTGCGGAGCGAGATTTTCGCGGCAAGGCGGCAGGTATGCGCACGTATCTTCTTGTCGCGCTCGGTTCAGCGTTGATGATGGTAATCTCGCGATATGCCTTTGCGGATGCAGGAGGAGACCCGAGCCGCGTCGCTGCGCAGATTGTAACGGGAATTGGTTTTATCGGAGCAGGCGCGATTATGTTTGATAAGCATGCCGTGCATGGGCTTACAACTGCGGCGGGAATATGGGTTGTCGCCGGTATTGGGATGGCGGCGGCCGCAGGGATGTATATTATCAGCATCGCCGCGACGCTTCTTACGCTTGCGGGGCTTGAGATTTCTGGTTGGAGTTTTTTCCCGCGAAACCGCCGCACGGGTGAAGGTGGCGAGATCGGCAATCAGTCGCCGAACAGCCAGGTAGACAAGTAACGCTCGCCTGTATCTGGTAAAAGCGTTACAATTGTCTTCCCTGCGAAACGCTTTTCCTTCGCAAGGGTAAGAGCTGCAGAAAGTGCGGCGCCTGATGAGATGCCGACGAGAATTCCTTCTTTTGTTGCCGCATCGCGCGCGGCACGACCTGCCTCCTCAGCCGAGACTTTTATCACTTGGTCGATTATTTTCACATCGAGAACTTTCGGGATGAAACCGGCCCCGATGCCTTGAATCAGGTGAGGTGCCGCCTTTCCTCCCGAGAGAACAGGAGACTCTGCAGGCTCAACGGCAAAAATACCGAGAGAAGGATTTTTCTCTTTAAGAAATTTTCCCGTGCCTGTAATAGTGCCGCCCGTTCCGACAGTCGCGACGAAGGCATCGATATTTCCTCTTGTCTCATTCCAGATTTCAGGCCCCGTACTTTTATAATGGGCGAGCGGATTTGCCGCGTTTTCAAACTGCTGGAGTATTATCGCGCCGGGAATAGATCTTTCAAGCTCGACTGCTTTTTCAATTGAGCCTTGCATACCTTTTTCCGCACTCGTCAGTACAATTTCAGCTCCATACGCTGAAATGAGTCTGCGCCGCTCAACACTCATCGTCTCTGGCATCGTAAGAATGAGGCGATATCCTTTTACTGCTGACGCGAGAGCAAGGCCTACGCCTGTGTTTCCGCTTGTCGGCTCGATGATTGTGTCTCCAGGTTTTATTCTTCCTGTTCTTTCGGCATCCTCGATCATTTCGACGGCCACTCTGTCTTTTGCACTCCCGCCGGGGTTGAATGATTCAAGCTTTGCGAGAATGCGGCAATCGCTTTTGTTGAGTCGTGAAGAAATTTCAACAAGCGGCGTTGAACCGATTTTGTCGAGGATGGAGAAGTTGTCGGAAGATGTTTGCATAAGATGTTTTGCAGGGAGTGTAGCTTATTTATTTTTGAAATATCTCTTTGCTTGAAAGAGGCAGAAGCTCAAAGAGGCGATTTACGGCATCTTTTGACATAGTCTTGTCTGTCATTGGAACGATTTTAGTTCCGATATCCTCAAGACCGAGAGGGCGGCCGTATTTCTCTTCCATTGAAAGCGGGCCGTTGCGGCCGATAGAAATAAACGCATCTACTTTTTTTGTTTTGTCATCGCCATTATTGATGAGCCCATCTTTTTTAAGTTCCATGTAACATTGAATCGCGGTGTATATTGCAGGATCGATAAAGACAAGGTCGTCGGCAATCAGCGATGCGTAGCGAGAATCTTTTTTAAGTTCTGAAGCAGTCTTCTTGAATTGGGAGAGTACAAAAGGATAATGCGTGCAACCGAGAATCACTGCTTTGATGGGCGCTTTCCCACCACTGATGCGATGTGATTCAATCAAGGCGATAAAGTTTGTGCTTGCGCATTCATTGACTGAGCTCTCGTCATTTTCCACGGTCTCAGCAAGACCGATTCCGCCGCGATTTACTATCTCGCAGCAATTGACATTTCTTTTTTTGAGTTCAGCTCGCAAGGTTCTTTCGTAAACGCCAGATGCGATTGTCCCTGGTGTTGCGATTACTCCCACGGCAAAGGGGGCGACGCCTTTTTTAACTTTTAGTGCGTCCATCGCCGCCTCGACTCCGGCGTTTACAACGCCAATTACTTTTACGCCTTTAGGCTGTGCCGTTTTTTGGGAGTCTTCAAGTCCGTAGGCCGTTGCGGTATTGCAGGCTATGACGACGATTTTTGCAGGCTTGTGCATTTCGCTTGAGAGAACGAATTTCGTGTCGCGCACAATGAGCTCGCGCAGAAAATCGCTTTTCCCTTTCGCTCCGTAAAGACCGTATGGCATATTGGCCTGATCGCCGAAATAGACGAATTTTTCGTTTTCAAGATCTGCTTTCCCGTCAGGAGTACGCGTGCCTGTTCTGTTGTCAAACTCGTCGACGCTAAGGAGCTTTTCAAGGACTGTAAGGCCGCCTGTGCCTGAATCAAATACACCGATGGGTCTAATTGACGCGACTGTATTGAGAGTTGCAGCGCATACAGAGAAAGTGAGAGCTAAAAATTTAACTTGTATACCTTTAAAAGACATATGCATTTTTTTCGCCTTTGTTTTTAGAATGATTTTGAATTATATCATAAATCCTTATGTAATAATCAGAGAGTAGAAATGAGAATTCCCGTTGCCTTTTCCCAGAAAAAGAGTATACTGTAAGAAAATAAAATAAGAGAAGAAAGAAAGGAGTTTTCTATGTTCAGTTGTGCTTGGCTTTGGATGTATATCGGAGCGTTTTTGATGCTTGGCGAATTGCTCGCGCCAGGCTTTGTCATTTTCTTCTTCGGCCTGTCTGCCGCTACGGTCGGTGCGTGCCGCTTTGCTTTCGGCGAAGCTTTTACGGCTACATGGCAGCTTGCCGCGTTCTCCGCATTTTCAGTAATTTATCTTCTCGCCCTTAGGCGCTGGGTAAAAAATATTTTCATGGGAGATGTTTCCTCTGAAACTGGTCTTGCCGATGAAATGGTTGGAAGGTTCGGTGAGGTCATCAACGAAACAGCTCCTGGCAAATGCGGTCGTGTTCTCGTCGGTGATGCCGAGTGGAGCGCGCGTTCGGACGTTGCAATTCCCGCAGGCACTACCGTCAAGGTTGTCAGCCGTGAAAATCTTATGCTTAAAGTAATTCCTGCTTGATGCCGATAAATGAAAAAGCCTATTGAACTTGTAGTTGATGCCCTTTCATCGCGCGCACGAAAAGATCCTTCGGGCGCGTTTTCTCTCTCTCATGTTTTAGTCGTCGTCCCCACCGCGCAATCTGGCAGAAGATTGCGCATGGTACTTGCCCGTCGCTTTTCAAGTGGCATTCTTCCGCCTCTCGTTTGCGAACCTTCGCGCCTCCTTCTTCCAGAGGATGATTCCGTTGCAGGCCGCACCGAAGAGCTTGCCGCATTTTATGAGGCGCTTGGCGACAAAGCCTCCATAGATGTCGCCGCGCAGCTTTCAGATATCCGCCGCACTCTCGGAGCAAAGGCTCTTTTCTTTAGCGACATTGCCTCCTCCGTCGTCGAGAAACTCAAAGGCGAAGCCGGATATTCCGAGGAGGAGCGCTGGCGCTCGCTTGCCGAGATTGAGGAGCGCTATTTTGCGTCTCTCAAGCGGCGAGGGAAGACGGACAGAATCGAAGCGCTCAAAAAGAATGTCGCCTCGCCCGTTCTTCCGGATGAGATCGAGGAAGTTGTACTTGCCTGCCTTTACGATCCGCCGCCCGTCTTTGCAGAATATCTTGCCGCAACGAAGCTGCCAGTTGTAGAAATCACTCTCCCGTTTGAGAAAGTTTCTCTTCCGCGCATTGTGCCGTGCGCCACGGGGCTTTCCGAGGCCGAGCGCGTAGCCGATATTTTCTCAGGCGTATCTTCCGATGAAGAGCTTCCTTCTCTTTGCGTCGCCGATGCAGATTCGTTTGTTGAAATAGAAGGCGCTCTTAAGGTCCGCGGTTTTAAGGTGCATAATCCCTCTGGCACATATTTAATCGAGTCGTCTCTCGGTCATCTCGTCTCTCAGATAGTTTCGCTCATTCATTCTCGCTCGTACGCCGTTTTTTCGGCATTCATCCGCGGGGGAGACGCGCGCAGATGGCTTTGCTCGCGTCTTAACATTACGGCAGATGAATTTACAAAGGCGCTTATTCAGCTTGATAACGCGCAGGCGAAACTTCTACCTGAAAAGATCGACCAGATAGGCTCAAAGACGACAGGGCGGCTGAGAGAGATTTTTGAATTTATTTTCGCGACGCTCCGCAAGCAGGGCCTTCGCGAAATTCTCCGCGCGATTTTCAAAGACCGCCTGCTCGACGGCAAAGATCAGGATGCGAGAGAGTTTGCCGCCGCCGCCGCCGCACTCGGCGATATAATAGATGAATGTGAAGAGGCGGGCCTTCCGGAGAAAGCCGCGCATGAGCTTTTCCTGCGCCGTTTGCGCGAGCAGACGTATTCGCTTGAGCCTGACGAAGGTGATGTTATCATTGCGGACGGCTGGCTTGAAATTCCTTTTGTCGAGGCAAGCGAAATTGTCATTGCAGGTTTTAACGAGGGGCGTGTCCCTGAGAGCGTGACGGCGCATCCTTATCTTCCCGATTCTCTTCGCCGCGCGTTCGGCCTCCCCGATAACGAGAGCCGCGCCGAGCGCGACAGGCGTATTCTTTCAAGTGCGGTATCTTGCCGCGCGGAAGGGGCGGTGACGGCGCTTTTCCGTTCGATAGATTCCAAGGGCGATGTCTTAAAGCCGTCTCGGCTCTTATTTGAAGGGCTTGATGACGATTCTCTCATTGACAGGGTATTGTCGTTCTACAGCATAAGCGCAGGAACGGGCGAGGCGCCCGCAAGTGATTTTCCAGAAGAATGGCGCCTTAATCCCGGCATTCCTCCGGAAGAGAAGAAACTTGAGTTCTCATCTCCTTCAAGTATTGATATGTACTTGCACTGCCCGTTCACGTATTGCCTTAAAAAGACGTTTGGCGAGCGCAGCGACGATAGGGCAGAGGAGCTTGACCCGTCCGAGTTCGGAAATCTCATACACGATTCGCTCGAACGATGGGGCGGAGGCGCAAATAAGGATTCGGAAAATCCGGAAGTTATTTCTGCTGAGCTTGCCGAGCATGTCGATGCGCTTCTCGCGGAACGCTTCGGCACAGATATCCCCGCAATCGTGTCTCTTCAGGCAGAATCTGCCAAGCGCAGGCTTGAGGCCTTCTCTTCCGTTCAGGCAGCCTGGCATGCGGAGGGTTGGCGGATTCAGGCGGCAGAATTGAAGATGCAGGTCACGTATGGCCACACTGCGATTAAAGGGCGCTGCGATAGGATCGATCATAACGTAAAAACTGACGAGTGGTGCGTTATCGATTATAAAACCTTCGATGGTGCAGATAAGGCTCAGGTGCGCGACAGCAAAGGAAGGTGGATGAGCCTGCAGTTGCCTCTTTATTGTGCGATGCTGGAGCTTTCGAGTGATTTCCCCAACGCGCATCTCGGTAATATCTCGGCGTGCTATTGTATTTTGGGGAAGGACGATTCCTCTACTCTTTTTGCGCCATCGCCGGCGTTTCCGGGCGGGTCGGTCAGAGAGGCGGAGGAAAAGATAAAAGAGATTATTGATGATATTGAGCATGGCATATTCTGGCCGCCGTCTTCGAAGAAAGATTGGCAGTATGATTACCGCGATTGGATTTCCGAGACGCCTGAGCAGTCGCTTTCGCCGGAATGGCTCGCCGATCAGCTGCGTCGAATCGAGGAGCGCGATAAAAGGAGGGCTTCAAAATGATTCATAAAATCATCAGAGCCTCCGCCGGCACGGGGAAGACGGAGCGCCTTGCAGGCCGCTTGGTGGAACTTGTCTCCGACCCTTCAACCGCCGTGAAGATGCAGGAGATTGTCGCTCTTACCTTTTCACGCGCTGCCGCAGGAGAGATTTTTGAAAGATTTCTGAGGCTTCTTGCGAAGAAGGCGAAGGAGGATCCCTCTTCCGGAGCGGCGGACGCGATTAGAGCCGTAGTCGCCGCGCAGCATCTTTCTCAGATGGGAACGCTCGACAGCTTTCTCATGCGCATGGTGCGCGCGTTTCCTCTTGAGCTCGGGCTCAGAGGAGACCTTGAAATCATGAGCGACTTTGAAAGCGAAATCGCGCGCGCCACCGTTTCGTTTGAGATACTCCGCCGCACAGATGCCGTTTCCAAACGCGCTTTTGTCGAAGCGTTCTCTCTTGTGATGAACAGGGAGCGCGTCAGAAAATTTATCGAGACTTATCGCCAGTTCATCTCCTCATGGCACGAGAATTTTCTTTCGAACAGAGAAGAGTCGGCGTGGGGAGATGCAACGAAGATAATCTCTCTCGAGTCTCCCGTTTCTCTCGCGGGAAGAGAAGATCTTATCCGTGCGGCTGAAGAACTTGATAAGTTGGATACCTCAAAGGAGTGGCAGAATTTCGCAGATTGGGTTCGCTCGTTCAAAGGAGGCTTTTCAGGGATAAAAGGATATGCGGCGAAGATTTTTGAAAACGAGGAACTCTTTGATCGTTCCACAATAGAGTTTTCCTTCAACAGAAAGGCGATCGTCTTTTCCGGAGAGAAGGCCCGCGCCGTCCGCGCAGCTGTCGCAAGCGTGTTGGGGTATGTCCTTAGGATGAAGCTTGAGTCCGCGAGGGGGATTTATTCCCTCGTCGCCGCGTTCGAGTCTCTCTATGCCGCGAAGGTGCGCTCGGCTGGCAAACTTCTTTTCGCCGATGTTCCACGCCTGGTTGAAGCGCTTGATTTCACGAACAGGGCCGCTCTTGAGTACAGAATCGATTCCTGCATCAAGGCGTGGGCGCTTGATGAATTTCAGGATACGAGCCGCGAGCAGTGGAATGCGCTCGGCCCGCTGATTGAGGAGGCGCGCTCATCAGATGAGAAACCTGTCTTGATTGTGGGCGATGTCAAGCAGGCGATATACGGTTGGCGCAACGGCGATGTGGGGATAATGAAAAAAGAGCTCTCTTCTCAATGCTACGAAGAGGAGATACTCGACAAATCATGGCGCAGCGCGCCGCCGATAATAGAAGCCGTGAACGCAGTTTTTGCGAAAGGCATGATAGGCGAGTTTTTCCCGCAGTGGGAAATGGTGGAGCATTATTCCGCAAAGGAGGAGTTGGAGGGTTTCGTCCAAACGGTTGAGGCGTCAAGCTCCAAGAAGGAGGATTTCGCTCTTCCCATCGCAAACGCTCTTAAGGCTGTAAATCCGATAGCGAAAGGAATTTCCGCGGCGGTGCTCGTCAGAAACAACACATTAGGTGTCGAGCTTGCCGAGGCATTGAGAAGATATGGGGTCGAAGGTGTCGTATGGGAAGGGGAAAGCGACATTCTCGACACGCCTGCGCTTTCGCCGTTTCTCGATGTCGTTGCTCTTGCCGACCATCCGGGAGATATGCGCGCTTATCGTCATTTTATCCGCTCGCCACTTGCGGCATCTCTCTACAAAGGCGAAGTCCCTCCCGCAGGCGAGCTTTCCGCGTTTTACGCGCGTGCATTTGCGGAGCGCGGCATGGTGCGTGTTCTGCGTGAATTGCGCAGCGCTCTTCCTTCTGAAAGTGCCGCCGCGTGGAGCGAGTTTACAGAGAGCCGCTTCACGGGGCTGCTGCGCGCCGCTGCAGAATTTGAACTTACGCGCAGGGCTGATACGCGTCTTGCCGACTTCAGCTCGTTTCTTGCCTCTCGCACAAAACGCAATGTCGCGGAACCTGGGAAGATCAAGATTCTTTCGATACACAGGTCGAAAGGGCTTGCATTCGATTATGTAATTCTTCCGCTCTACGAATCGCGCGCGCTCGATTCGCGCCCAGGTGGGCCGGTAAAGGGCGATGGGTGGATTCTGCCGGATCCCGGCGAATACGTTGAACGCTTTGCGGGGAATATTTCCGCTTCCTTTGCAAAAGCGTTTGAAGACGCTCGCGAGCGTTCGGCGCTCGAAGAATTATGCATATATTATGTTGCGATGACGCGCGCGAGAAGGGCGATGACGATTATAACTTCGCCTCCACCGAAAAAATCTTCGGCATTATATTTTTCCGATATTGTCCGTTCGGCCATTAGAAATCCGATTGGGAACAAAGAATGGCATCTGTCTTTCGGCAGGAAATCGGAAGGCGATAAAAGCGCGGACACAAAAATCGAAAAGAAATTGCCGCGTGCAAAGCGAGTTAATATTCGTCGCCGCCTCCCATCGCTTCCTTTCGTGTCTGGGCAGAGCGCAGGCGATCTTTTCCTTGCAGGGGAAGCGCGCAGAAAGGCGCTTCAGCGCGGCGTTGATGTGCATGCTGAATTTGAGAGGGTGGAGTGGATTGACGCCGCTTCGGCGGCTGACGACTTCGACCGTGCGCTCGTGCGCCCAGAGGGAGATGTTTGTCTATGGCGCGAGAAGGCGTTTGAAATTTTTCAGTCTGACTCTTGGACGAGCGGGCGCGTCGACCGCGTCGTCTTTACGGAGAAGGGCGGCGTGCGTTATGCTCGCATTCAGGATTTCAAGACCGATCGCATACGGCGCAATGAAAGCGATGAAGCGTTCCGCGAAAGGATGCGGCTGGACTACGCTCCTCAAATGGCGGCATACAGACGTGCCGTTTCAAGCCTGACTGGAATAAGCGAGGAGAATGTTTCCGCGGAGTTGCTCGTCGTTTCGACGCGGGCAGTTATCGCAGTTTGACGCACGCGCCTTATTTTGCGGTCAGAGAGTTTTTAATAGTTCTGTGCAGCCCGCGAGAACGTCGTTGTACGTTTCATCGAAGTTGCCGGTGAACCACGGGTCGGCGATGGAGCGCGTTGAGCCGGTGAAAGACAAAAGTTTTTTCACCTTACTGCGATCTGAATCTTTGACGAGGCGGTTTAAGTCGGATATGTTCATATCGTCCATGGCGATGAGCAAATCGTATTCAGAGGCTTTTTCAGCCGTCAGAAGCCAAGCCTTGCGCGGAGAGAAGGGCACGTTTTTTTCAATCAATTTCGCTCGCGTCCCGCGATGAATGTCGCTGCCGATTTCATCAGTGTGCAAGGCGGCAGATTCCACTAAGATGTCTTGGCGGCCTGCTAAAGAGACGAGGTGTTTCATTACGAATTCCGCCATAGGAGAGCGGCAGATATTGCCATGGCAGAGAAAGAGTATTTTTTTATAAGTGTTCATGGTTGATGAGTATACCAAAATTGACCGCCGCAATAACCGATATTGAATAATGGCGTCTGGGTGGTGCCTGATTACCTCAAGTAGATTACGCCGCCGTTGAAAGGCGTGAGCGTCGCCCACGGCGTGTTGCCGTAGAAGCCCATGTTGATGCGCCGTCCATGCCAGCCGTCACGGGTGTCCGGCTCGCGGGCGTAGGCAGACGCGGGATCGCCCGCGTCGATTGCAGGCGAGGAGCCGTTCTTTGATTGTAGGTCGTGCAGCCCGGTCAGCTCGTCGAAGTAGCCGCGTCCGCCTCTTAAGTGAGCGTTGATCGCCGAGATCGCCGCGCCAGCTGTAGATATAAAGGCAGGGCTATTGCCCGTATGGATGTATGATGAGAGCGCGCTGAGGGGAGTTGCGAGCAGTGGATCTGCGTCGATCAAGCCTTCTCCGACAATGAGCTCGCCGCCTTCCGCAGCAACGCGGTTTTCATTTCCGCTCATAAGCGAAAAACCAATCGTCGCTGATGCGCCGGAAGCGACCATGATGTCGCCGGGCGGAGATGCGTGTCCGCTGCTGCGCCCTGTCGAGCAGATGCTGCCAGTAAAGATTGTGTTTGTGACAGCTGCCGCACCAGAGACGACGGTAAGTGAGGCGGCGGAATTTTCTCCGGAATGTATGTTGTAGGCGAAGGTGCAGTTCTCAACTTGCACCGTCTGACCGGCCGTCATGTCCACAACCAGCGCGCCGCCTGCTGGGTCTGGGTATGAGTCGGTGAGAATACGCCCGTAGATGCTGGCGTTACCAGCGAAGAGGCAGTTGCGGAATATGCTGCCGCCGGCGTTGCCCCTGAGCCGGGCGATGCCTCCTGCGGCAAGTTTGCCGTCCATGACAATTGTCGGCACCACATTCGCCCTGAACTGACAGTTTTCGACTAATGTCCTTACCCCGTTTATAGCCAATGCGCCGCCCCAGATGCCGGGACTTCTGCCAGGGAGCATGCTATTGCCGGAGGTGTCGCTACGTCTAGAAAGTGCCAGCCCGTTGCTTGCGAAGAGACAGGCCGACACCGTAGCTTCATGAAGCGAAGTGAGGTAGACCGCGCCGGCAGTGCCCCCAGTATCGGTCTCGTAATGGCGCATGACGACGCAGTCGGCCACTGTCGCGCGGGTGGACGCCGTGCTACCGCTAAGCTGCATCGCGCGCCCCGCGATTGTTCCACCGGGACCGTTGGAGTCGAACACGCAGTTGGTGACCGTGATGTCGCCCACGCCAGACTTGGTAAGTCCGCGCGCGCCGCGGCAGATCCAGAAGCCGTCCACCGTTGCCGGAGCCGTGTTCGCGATCACGAGCGCAGTGTACGCGTTGACGCCATCGATCGTTGAGTACGAATTCGCCGGACGCTCGGCAATCGAGTTCTCTACGCCGGTGAATCCGCCGCGGATTGCTGCCGAGTTGGTGATGGAGATAGTTGTTGCGGTGGCGGAAGAGAGCGTGTCCGAGCCCGAGAACCACAGCTCCGGCCGGTCCTCGGAGATTAGCTTCAGCGCGTCGCGGAAATCGGTGTAGGCGTCGGTCCAGTTCTCGCCAGTGCCGCGCCCGCGCGCGCCGGGGCGCACGTGGATTACGCCCGCTCCGCCGCCCTTGCCAAGATGCGGTGGCAGCAGAAGACCTTCGTTTGTCGGAACTGTGAAAGTTTTTACCGTCACTGCGTCTACCGCACCTTCGGCAGACGCGACGGCCTTGACGGTGAATGTTCCGCCTGGCGGCGGATATACGGTCGCAAATCCAGTGCCGGTTTCGCCGAGGTGCAGGCCTTCGTAGACGTTGGTTGATGCCCATTCCCCGTCTGCAACTTCGGCAGACCCGATTGTTGAGTAGACCGTGAGCGAGGCGCTGTAGACTGCGCCTTCGTCACCGCCAAGGGTAACTGATATGTTCGGCTGCGTGTAGCCGTCTGAGTATTCGACGGTGATTGCGTTCGGATCGATAGTCGGCTGCCCAGCCTGCCCGCCGACCGTGAAGGAGAGAATGACTGTGCCAGATCCGCCGTTGCCGCCGGCCGAAGCCTTGCTGTTGTAGCCGCCGCCGCCACCGCCGCCGCCGAAGCCCGGGACTCCTGCTCCTGCAGTAGGAGTGCTTGTATTGGGGCCCTGGCTGCCGTTGCCGGCGTTGGTACCACCGATGCCGGGAGTGGCAGCTCCCGTATTGATGCTTACCGCGCCGCCGCCGCCACCTCCAGAGCCGTAGACCTCATTGACGCCTGTGATTGCGTAAGTTGCGCCCTCGCCGCCATTGCCAGAAGTGGAGGTGCCCGACTTGACATAGGTTCCGTTCATACCAGGCGATCCTGCGCCGCCGCCACCGCCTGTTCCCGCGCTTGCCTTCGCGGCGGCCATGCCTCCGTAGTTCCCCTGTGAAGGGGTATAGTATTCGTCCGTCTGGTTGCTTGCAGTGTAAGCTCCTGCACCGCCGCCAGAACCAATGGTGATATCGTTAGTAATTTTGGACGGCACACCTTGTGACGACCCGTCCGAGCCGCCGCCACCGCCGCCGTATGCCGTTGTGGTGACACCTGAAAGTGTAAGTGAGCTTGGCGAGCCGTAGCCAGCGCCGATGTCCTGCGGCTTGGCGGCTTTGCGATTGGTGTTTCCGATGCCGCCTGCGCCGACGGTAAGCTCGATTTCGCTTCCGGTGGAGACGAAGGACTCGGTGTCGCTGTAGAGAACGCCGCCGCCGCCGCCGCCACCACCCTTGAAGCCGCCGCCTGCTCCGCCGCCACCGACGATGAGCGACTCTGCGAGCGTCATAGTTTCTTTCATGGTGATGGTGGACGAGACTGTCGCAGTGTTGACGAGGTTGGAGAAAACGTAGACGATGCGCTCGCCGTTGTTGACTCTCGTGACGCATCCGTTCGCTCCGAGCGCGACAGAAATATATTCGTCTTCATAGGCGAGCGCTGTAAGAGTAGAGGAAAACGACAAGAGGAAAAGGAGAAGGATAGATGAGAACTTTTTATGATGATTCATTTTAGATTTCCTTGTTTTACCGTTATTCATATAAGGGTAATCTTTCTTCGTTATGAGCAAATAATATCATATTCTGAGATTTTTCGTCAAGCACAAAAAGACTGATAAATCCCCATGGGCGCATCTGCGTAATTCATCACAATCCTCTCTTTAACAACGGTGAATTTAAGTGCTAGTTACTTTGCCCGCGTAGCGGATTTGGATCCTTTTTTAGTTTTAAGTTTTGATTTCTCTATTGATAACGCGACAATACGCTCGCAGAGATCTTTGAACTTCTTGT
>JAEIGA010004255.1_pt1 | contig 22155 bp, 18 predicted proteins | sample 9270691 | NCBI WGS metagenome assembly JAEIGA01 (sample SAMN17057246, study PRJNA624740) | gut metagenome | biome: biome; isolation source: fecal sample | host: Bos grunniens | place: China: Xizang | collected 2019 | reverse complement strand
TGTTCTCGGAGGCTCGAAAGTGCAGATCGGCGGTCCTACCGGTGCATTCATTATCATAATATATGGTGTAATACAGCAATATGGTCTTGGAGGCCTTGCCATAGCGACCATTATGGCGGGTATAATACTGGTTATTATGGGACTTTGCCGTCTGGGTACTGTAATCAAGTTCATGCCTTATCCTATAATAATCGGTTTTACCGGAGGTATTGCGATAACCATTTTCTCAACCCAGATAAACGACCTGTTCGGAATGGGTATATCCGATGTCCCTGCCAACTTTATCGACAAGTGGATTTGCTATTTCAGCAACTTGTCCAGAATAGATGTTTGGAGTGCTGCAATGGGAGTGCTGAGTGTTGTGCTCATTGCCTTGACACCAAAATTCTCCAAGAAAGTTCCTGGTTCACTCCTTGCCATTATAGTGATGACTGTTGCTGCGTTCCTTCTGCGCGAGTATGCCGGTGTCGCATCAATAAAGACAATCGGAGACCTTTATACATTGCCGTCGGGCATTCCTCCTTTCGTTTTCCCGGAAATCAATGAGGGCACTACACTTTTCTCTACGATACAGAATCTTGCCCCTGTAGCATTCACTATAGCAATGTTGGGTGCAATAGAGTCCCTGCTCTCTGCAATGGTTGCAGACGGTGTGATTGGTGACCGCCATAACTCCAATACAGAACTTATAGGCCAGGGTGTTGCAAATATCGTTGTTCCGTTCTTCGGTGGTATTCCTGCAACAGGCGCGATTGCGCGTACTATGGCCAACATAAACAACGGCGGAAAGACCCCTGTTGCAGGTATCGTGCATACTCTTGTGCTGTTGCTTGTACTTCTTTTCCTTGGCGACCTGGTCAAGCTGATACCGATGCCATGTCTTGCCGGAGTACTTGTGATGGTTTCGTACAACATGAGCGGCTGGAGAACGATACTTTCTATGTGCAAAAGCTCGATGTCGGGCACAAGCGTGCTTTTCGTTACATTGTTGCTGACTGTATTCTTCGACCTTACTCTTGCTATTGAGGTAGGTCTGGTAATGGCTATTGTCCTCTTCATGAAGCGTGCTATGGAAAGTGCTCATATCTCTGTCGTACGTGATGAAATGGAAGTTCATCATGATGGAGAGAAAGATGAAGTACTTGCTATTCCGGAGATGACTGAGGTGTTTGAGATTGAAGGTCCATTCTTCTTTGGAATAGCCAACAAGTTCGACGAACTTACCCGCGATTCCGATGCGATGCCTATACGTGTAATACGTATGCGTAGAGTGACATTCATCGATGCGACAGGATTGCATAACCTTGAAATATTTATCAATGCCTCAACAAAGGAGGGACGGGTCGTAATCCTTTCCGGTGTGCACGACAATGTAGAGAAGTCTCTTTTGAAGGCCGGTATAGTCGATCTTGTCGGCAAGGAGAATGTATGCAACAATATCCACGATGCTCTCAAACGTGCCCATGAGGTTTCTGCAGTTGTGGGGCTTAAGCTTAAAAAGTAACACTTCTCTGCTCTGCAGGCAACTATGAGAGTGAAGTTCCGGAACTTAAAAGGAGCTGTCCATGTCATCGCATTTGCTATTGTAGTGATATGGGGGTGCACTTTCGTGCAGACTAAAGTGCTGCTGAATGCCGGATTGCGCCCCGATGAAATATTCCTGTTCCGTTTTATACTTGCATATATACTTATACTGCCTATATCGGGCAAGAAACTCTTTCTCGACAGTTGGAAGGATGAGCTTCTGGCTGCGACATTGGGCCTTACTGGTGGCTCTCTCTATTTCGTAACCGAAAACTATGCACTTGCATACGGGTACTGTTCCAATGTCGCGCTTATAGTATGCCTGACACCGCTTGTTACAGCTCTTGTCGTAGGCTGTTTCTATTCTGGAGAGAGGTTGGGAAAGGCCGGTACTGCCGGCTCGCTTGTGGCTGTAGCTGGAATGGTGCTTGTGGTATTTAACGGCAATTTCATTCTGAAGCTCTCTCCGTTAGGGGATATACTCGCTTTTGCCGCATGTCTTTGCTGGGTATTCTATTCCCTTGTCATAAAGATGTTGCAAGGCAAGTACAGCAATATGCTCATCACCCGCAAGGTCTTTGCATACGGTCTTCTTACAATCGTTCCGTTGCCGTGCCTCATGGGCGTGAACTTCGATATACTCATGAACGGCAGTGCCGAGGTTTGGGGAAACCTCCTTTTCCTCGGCTGTGTGGCTTCCATGCTCTGTTTCATCGGCTGGAACTGGTGCCTGGAGAAAATAGGAACTGTACGTGCAACCAATCTTCTCTATCTTAATCCGGTAATAGCGATAGTCTCTTCTGCTGTAGTGCTGGATGAGCGTGTTACCTGGATTGCCCTGTCGGGTGCAGCGTTGATATTATGCGGCCTCTTCTATATTGAAAAGAACCGCAAAAGATAAGGCTTTTTATCCTGAAACGTAATTTCTGCATGCCTGTTGCCGGAGATTCTCATTATTTCCTAGAACTGCATGTATATGAACGGAACAACTTCGCTTGAACTAACCTGCAGTACCAGATAGATGAAAAGTGAGAATATGACCGCTTTTGCCACAAGCGGAGTCTGCTCCAGCAACCGCTGCATTGCCAGTGCCTGTCCATGCGGTGTGTAGTGAAGCAAGTATCCGGTTGCAATGGCCAGGGTTACATACGGATATCCGTTGATGAACTGCATCAGCACTTCGGGATGGAACTGCGTGAAAATCTGTGTTGCCATCTCTCCGGCAACTGTCAGGGAGTCGGCACGGAAGAATACCCAGCCAATGGCTACGATATGGAATGTGAACAGAACCTTTCCGGCATGAAGCAGCCTTGAAACCCAAGCGGAGTGCTCCCGTGGCGGGAAAATACGGCGGTAGAGCTTGTCGAGGACCAGCATGAGTCCGTGCCATGCTCCCCATAGGATAAAGAGCCATGAGGCACCATGCCACATTCCTCCTATAACCATTGTTATGAAAAGGTTGAAATAGTTGCGCCACTTAGGAACCCGGTTGCCGCCAAGCGATATGTATAGGTAATCGCGTAGCCATGATGACAATGAAATATGCCAGCGTCGCCAGAATTCGGTGATTGAACCCGATTTGTAAGGCGAGTCGAAGTTGTCGGGGAAACGGAATCCCAGGAGCAGGGCAATACCTATCGCCATGTCGGAATATCCCGAAAAATCACAGTATATCTGCAGCGTGTAACCATATATGCCAAGCAGGTTCTCAAGGCCGGTATATAGTGCCGGAGCGTCGAAAACCCTATCGACAAAGTTGATGCTGATATAGTCCGATATTACGGTTTTCTTGAAGAGTCCGCACATTATTAGGAACAAACCTTCGGCAAACATCTTTCCCGATACTTCGGGGCGACGGCGTATCTGAGGCAAAAGCTCGGTTGCTCTCACTACAGGTCCTGCCACTAATGGCGGGAAGAATGAGAGGAAAAACAGATAGTCGAGCAGGCTGCCTGTCGGCTGCAGCTTGTTTCTGTATATGTCAATGATGTAGCTCAATGAGCGGAATGTAAAGAATGATATGCCTACGGGCAATGCGATATCCCAAAGTTCTATAGGGCTTGTCAGGAATTTGTTTACGGTGTCAACAATAAGCGACGTGTACTTGAAGTAGCACAGCATGCCGATGTTTATGATGACACTTGCCGTAACATATAGCTTCCGTGCAGTCCGGCTTGTTGATTTGCCCAGTCGGCGGCCAATGATGAAATCCGAAAAAGTCACCAGCAACAGGCATAGTACATATATGCCGCTCCATTTATAGTAGAAATAGAGTGAGAACAGTATGACAAAAGCCATGCGTGCTGTCGTGTGGCGGTATATGAGCCTGTATGTCAGGAGAAATGCAGTGAACAGGAAGAGGAATAGCCCGCTGTTGAACATCAATGGCTCTCCCTGGGCGTAGGTAAGCAGCTCTCCAAGTTTCGAAAAGTTCAGGTTATCGAGTATGTTGTTCATATGCGTTCAGGATGCTTTGAAATAACAGATTGCCTTGCACGGTATATCCCTTCGGAGTATAATGTATGTGGTCGTTTCTCATTCCCTCCTCCTTTATCCATGTCTTGTATGCTCCTTTGCCTCCGGCAATGGTGTACCAGTCCCATACTGCGATATTGTGCTTTGCACCATAATCCTTGATGGTTTCTGTTACCAGCGGCAGGTTAGGGTTCTCAACGTAGTATGTGACACGCCTTCCGCGTTTGTTCCTTCTTCTCTTGCGCAGTTTGTTGTCGGCCGGTGTGGTAAGCAGGAACAGTGTCTTAGGACTCTCTTTCTTTATGGATTGTATCAGGCAGTCTATCTGCTGCTCCAACCTTTCCCTATTGAATACCGATGATACCGATTCGTTTGTTCCCAGTGATATGATTACGAGCTGCGGGGCTAGCGATGCCAGTTTCTTTCCATACTCCTCAGTACGGTTATAGCAATCGTATGTGGCACTGTTGTTCCCGATTGTATGTACGATTATACCGTTAAGGCCGTTTTCAAGTGCCGCACCGTAGATAGCCGCATTGGCCGGTTCAAGACTGTTCTTCCCTTTCAGGCTTATTGTGTTCGTCAGAGTGTCCCATGAGTAGCATGTCTCGCCTGCGGCCGGGGAGTGTACTGCAAGCCCGTCGGGTTCGTTGTCAAGCAGTAACTGAGGGAAACTGTCTGTAGGAGCATGAAATAGCCTTAAGCGGTTGAATTTCACATCTTCGCCATGCCGGCTCATTGTCTCTATCGTAAGGTTGATGGATTGTGTGACGGGTTCAATAAGGATTCCTCCCACTCCAACACGGCTGCTGAACTCCTTGCCGATAATGCAGCGGTTGTATTGCCACTTGTCCGGTGTCGTGAAGCGGTAATCGGAAGGTTCGTTCGTTCTGGTTATCTTCAAAGGGGTTATAAGCCCGCGTCCGGCATTGCCCCATGCCTTCTGCATAGGGATGCGCAATGCTTCGGTCAAAAAACCTGCCTGAACATGCGAATCGCCAAGATGTATGACGGAAACAATCTTCTTCTCTCCTTGTGCAGTGTCATTCAGTTGCTCCATGGACTGGAATAACGGTGACCAGTCTGCTCCGTTGAACGATATGGTGTCCGCTTCGAAACCTATGCATGATATTGTATCGATAGTAATGAATGACTCTACATCCAGTCGGGTCGCAGAGAGCGTGTCTCTCTTAACGGCTGTTATAGAATCCGCTTCTTGTGCAACAAGGCTTGTTGCATAGAGAACGGTGAATGCTGTCAATATATATGTAACTGTTCTATTCATTTATTGTTGTTTCGGTTTGTGTCTCTGATTCTGTTTGCGGTGCAGCGGGTGCATTCCTGTTTTCGAGCGCGTATCTCAGGGCCTTGACAAATTCTTCGGCCAACGGTCTTCCGCCGGCATGGCTAAGGTGGGTATAGTCCTTGTGGGCCCATCTGTTCTTGACAAAGAGAGGCATTCCTCCAAGTGTCTTCATGGCCTCGCAGCAGTCCCAGAAGTGGCACTGTGCCTCAATGGCTGCATTACGTTGAGACTTGCAAAGTCCATATACAGCCTTCATTGTCTGCATTGTACCTTTTATGTTCTGGCTACGGTCACCAATACTCATAATGAGTATGTCGCTGTTCGGGAATGCTGCCTTCAGATGGGTTATGGCCTTGACCAGTTGTGCTTGGTATTTGCTGTAGTCGGTAATTGAGGGAACCATGCTGTTCAAGCCGTATTGCAATATGATGAGGTCGTATGGGATAGCTTCATTGAGCTGTTTCATACGTTCGATGGGGATTCGGTGCAATGTCGTGCCGCTATAGCCGCGCATGGATATGTTATCGACAGCAATGCCGGCTGTACCGTCGAGCCATGTGCCCCAGAATGCAATATCAGGCTGCGAGCATCTTATCTCTATCGAATGGGTATGCTCAGGAATAGTTAAGAACTGCGCTTTGTCGTCTGGTGCCACATTGAATTTATGCCGTGCAGAGTCGGTCTTTACAGAAATGACACTTTTTGCTTTTGCTACAAAGCCAATCTTCGATACCTCCCAACTGTCGGCATGCCTGACCTTGTTCACACCCTTAAATCTGGTAAAGGCTGTAGCTTCGGCTTGTGGACGATGAAGCTGCAACGGCAGTGAAGTGAAGGAGTATTGCGGTTCGGAAATGACATTATGGGTGTCCCAACCGCTGCTGTATTGCGAAACAGAGTGTCTGAATCCCGGAAAATCGCTATGCATTGACACGTAACCGACGCCGCATCCTCCATATATATCCTGTAGCTGCTGCCTTATATCCTGTGTTAGGATATCGGCTTCTATAAAGGAGTCGCCGAGCACTGCTATGCGTACAGACCGTTGCAGTGTCCCACGCCCGTTGATGGCGGCTTTAAAGAACCTCAAGCCTGTCTGTGCTGCAGTATAGTCTTCTATGAGGGTTATGTCACCGGCCTTGCGCGGTGCATTTATCTCCGGGCGGGCCGGAAGGGTATCGGTCACTTCCTCTATTGCGGCTGTGTCGGCAATTGTGCCGGTAATGCTGTCTGTCATAAAGACAACATCTTTTTTCTCTTCGGGTGTGCTTGTGCTGTCTGTTACAACAATAGTCTCATTCAAGGTATCTTCTTCTTCTTCGAGTTCTTCTACAGTCTCGTTTTCATGCCTTTCATCGGCAGCAGGCTCTTCCCGAAGGCTGCTAAGCAGGTCAATCTCTTTGGTCGTGAAGCTTATATCAGTTGATTTGAGTGTCGATAATCCCAGCAATATACCTATGGTAAGCAAGAAGAGAATGGCAACTTGCGTAAGGTAGTTCTTGTTCATCAGTATCTATGCGATAAATTTATTGTAACTGTAATTGGCGGCAAAATTAGTAAAAATAGGTGGAAAACAGTGCTTGAATCCCCTATATTGTAATATAAATAATCCGGTATTGTCAAGTACAGGAGAAGTGTGGGCTACGAACTCTATTCTTCTGTAGCAGAGAGCCTTTTCTCCAAGGCCTCCCGCCAATCCTCACCATTGGCAACGAGCAGTGTCTGTATGCCTTCTGCGGCTGCAGCCTCGATGTTTCTTACGCCGTCATCTACAAACAGTGTTTCACGTGCAACCATCTTCCCCCCATCGAGCATTTTGCGGTATATGGCCGAACTGGGCTTAGAGCAGTGCATGCGGTAACTGAAAAAGAGATTGTCGAAGTAGTCGGAAAGCGACTTGCCGCATGTCGTGAAATCCTTTGTCAAAGCCCAGCTCTGTATGAACGGATTGGTGTTGCTCAGGACAGAAAGTCTGTATTTGCCACGTAACGTCTGCAGGTATTCGAGCAGATTCTCATGTATCTCTACAAGAAACCCCAGCCATGCATCCTTTGCCTCGGCGAATGTGATTTCCCTTCCGCACATCCTGCTAAGTCTCATGCAGAACTCCTCGGCGTCAATGTCTCCGTTCTCAAGTTCGTAGAAAGCCCCTTTCTGGCAATAGGAGTTTATATAAAGTTCGGGGTTCTCAATACCCAGGTCATGGAATTTTCGGAGTGCCTTTCCTGTATCTATTGTTGTCAGCACGCCTCCGAAGTCGAATACAATGTCTTTTATCATCTTCTGTTTCTTAATTCTCTGCTAAGATAGCTGTTTTTTTGCTCTTCTCTCTGCTTTGTCTTCCGTATTGGATAATATTTTATCTTTTTTGTTGACAAATGTGCCTGAATAGACTAATTTTGCATGCTGAATAAAAGATTCAATACGGAATAATGGAGAATTTGGACGGACGTCTGGTCATCGGTGTGTCATCGCGCGCGCTTTTCGACCTTGAGGCTGAAAATGAGATATTCGAGAAGTATGGAGTTGCAAAGTACCGCAAGTATCAGGAGGAACATGAGGATGAGCCGCTTGAGCGCGGAACGGCATTCTATCTTGTAAAAAGCCTGCTTGAACTTAACAAGCAGGCCAATCGCCCTATAGTGGAGGTTGTCGTGATGTCCCGTAACAGCCCCGAAACCGGTATGCGCATGCTCAAGTCGCTTGATATGTACGGGCTCGACATTACACGCGTGGCATTGTCGGGAGGAGAGTCCCTGTCGAAATACCTCAAGGCATTCTCAATCGACCTTTTCCTTTCAAAGGATGAGGGTGATGTCCAGCGTGTGATGGATTCCGGTATATGTGCGTCGGCATTGATATATGCGCCGCCTACCGACTTTGACCCGGAGGACAGCCGCGTGAAGATAGCATTTGATGCCGATGCCGTAATCTTCTCCGATGAATCGGAGTGCCGTTTCAAGCGCGAAGGGTTCGACGCTTTCTACAAATATGAGAAAGAGAATGCCGATGTGCCATTGAAAGAGGGGCCTTTTGCCAACTTGCTCAAGAAACTCTCGCAGATACAGGAGTGTCTGCCAACATCGATAGAACTCTCTCCATTGCGTCTGGCAATAGTTACCTCACGCAGTCTTCCGTCACACTTCAGGGTGATAAAGACTTTGCGTAAATGGGGTGTATATGTCGATGAGGCTTACTTCCTTGGCGGCTTGCGTAAGGATGAACTTCTTAAAGCCTTCGGAGCACATATCTTCTTCGATGACCAGGATACGCATCTCTCCTCTTCGAGCAAGTATGTTCCGGCAGGCAAAGTGCCTTATTATTCCGATTCACAGATGAATAAGGTTCTTGAAGAGAAGGCTGCAAAGAAAATGGGTGATAAGCAGGAAACGGATGAGGCTTAAATAAAAGGTATAGAAAATATGGATTATGTATTGATTGTATCGTCATACCTTCTTGCTGTCCTGGGTGTTGTCGGGGCTATTGTTCCGGCTGTTCCTGGGCCTCCAATAAGCTATATCGCTCTTCTCCTCCTGTCGTTCTGCGATAACGAGGATATAAGTGCCGGAACGCTTGTGGTTACCGCAATATTGGCGACAGTAATAACTGTAGTTGACTATGTTGCTCCTCTTTGGTTCACCAAGCGTGCGGGAGGAAGTGCTGCCGGCATGTGGGGTGCAACCATAGGCCTTATCATAGGTCTCTTCTTTGGAATAATCGGAATTGTCTTAGGCCCGTTCCTCGGTGCATTGGCAGGTGAACTGTTGAGTGGAACACCTTTTGGAAAGTCTGTTAAAGTAGCTTGCATAAATTTCGTTGCGTTTGTCTTTACAACAGGTGTCAAAATGGTATATTCCATTGCATTGGCGGTTATTATATTCATTGAGGGGTGGAGGCTGCTCTGGCAGTGACATGCTGAACAATCCTTTTTGAATTGATGTTATAAAAGCGGCCATAACGGTCGCTTTTTTACGTTAATATTTGCCGTTAATATGAAAAGATTGCTTCCGATTCTTCAGTTTGTCGTGATTTCCTTTGTCGTAGGATATCTGTCACGTGTGTTGCAAGGTACCTCTATGGAGGCCTGGTATCCAGGTCTTGTAAAATCGTCACTTACTCCTCCGGGATATATATTCTCCCTTGTATGGGGTGTTCTTTATCTGCTTATGGGTATATCGGCAGGAATCGTGTGGAGTGCCCGCACCGTATATTCATGGGTTTTGACAGTGCTGTTCGCTGTGCAGCTGTTGCTTAATCTGGCATGGAGCTTTGCCTTCTTTTGGATGCGTTCTCCTGTTGCCGGTATTGTAGTGTTGGCACTTCTGCTGGCATGCGTGGCTTTCTATGTCATAGGATGCTACAATCAGAGCAGGGTGGCGGCTTACCTCAATATTCCATATTTGATGTGGCTTGTGTTCGCATTGTATCTTAACAGCTATATTGTCATGTCCAATTGACTATACATCTTTTGCATTCCGCATTTCGATGAACAGCTTTTTCTGTCTTTCATTCAGTGACGGCAGTTGCAGCTTCAAGGTTATTATGAGGTCACCGTATTCTCCAGCATGCCTGTAAACCGGAAACCCCTTCCCCTTGAGTCGTAGTCTGCTGTCCGGCTGTGTGCCAGGCTTAACATTTATCTTGACATTCCCGCTAAGTGCTGGAACTGTTATCTCGCCGCCGAGAATGAGCGTGTATATGTCTGCAACGACTGTAGCGTGAAGGTCATCACCGGAACGAGTGAACTGTGCATCTGGCTCAATGCGGAATGTTATGTAGAGGTCTCCTCGTTCGGCTCCTTCACTGCCGTTTCCTCCACGTCCTTTAAGCCGAATCTTCTGTCCGTCGGCAATTCCGGCGGGTATGGTTATGCGTATGTTCTCGCCATTTACCGATAATGTGCGCTTGTGCGTTGCCGCCGCCTCGCGAAGCTTGAGGCTTATCGTTGTCTGCAAGTCGCTTCCACACCTCTTGCTTTTTCTGCCGAATGCACTGTAACCGAAAAGTTCCTCAAAGAAATCGCTGAATCCGCTGCTGTTGCTCTTGTTCCCGCTGAAGTCGCCGAACCCTCCGAATCCGAATCCTCCGGTGTAGCCTGCATTCTCCTCTCTCCTGCGCTGTGCCTCATATTCGTCGGCATTCCGCCAGTTATCGCCATACTCGTCATATTTTTTTCTCTTTTCGGGGTCGCTCAGGACTTCGTTTGCCTCATTTATCTCCTGGAAGCGTTCCTTTGCATCGGGAGCATCCTTGTTTATATCGGGGTGGTATTTCTTCGCAAGCCTGCGATAGGCTTTTCTAATCTCTTCTTGCGACGCGCTCTTTTCTATGCCAAGCACTTTGTAATAATCAATGAATGCCATAATCTTTTTCTGTTTAGAACAATAAAGCAAGCCGGGATGTTTTGCGGTTGCAACTTGCGCGACCTTCCTTTTTCTTCCTTAAGAAATTATAATAGCGGATTAATTTAGGAACTTTTTTTGGTCTTTGCCGATTATTGGGCTATATTCGCGGCTGAAAATGATTAACACTATCTATATGAAGAACATTCTATCAATTCTCATGTTGTCCTTGTGTGCAACATTCGTGGCTTGCAGTGACAGTGATGGCGGTGACGGTAATCCCGATGGCGGCAACTCTGTATATGTACCGCTTCCTGGCCGTAAGGTGGCATCCGTGAAGACAACCAGCAAGATAAACGGACGTGACTACTCCTGGGAACACAAGTTTACATACGATGCACAAGGGCGCATAAAGGAGATAAACTCCGAAATAGTACATCATCGTGAATACAATTATAAGTTCTTCCGTTGCAATATGAGCTCGAATGCGAAGTATCGTTTCAATGGCAATGAACTTGAAATCGAATATTCGCTTGCACGCATATATCCTGATGAACCGTTAATGAACTCTAAGGAGAATGGCAAGGACCGTGGTGCTTTCAATCAGGCCGGTGTCCTTTCCAAGTTCGACTTGGCTGATTTCGTCTATTCCGGAACTTCGTTGAACGAAGCTTATTTCGAAACTGGCGAAAGGTTTGAAATCAAACACGAAAGAGGCAATGTAGTAGGGTATGTTGTATATGATATTGCCGATGACAAAGTCAAGGCCGATTTTTCACATAAATACGGATATTCAAGTTTAAAGAACAAGACCAATTTTGATTTCTCCGGATATTTCGGATGTTGGGGTGTGGAGTCTAATATCTATGCAACCCGTATGCCATATTATGCATCCTACCAGCTGGCGGCATTCGGTATGTTGGGCGCGACAAGTACCCACCTGCCTATATCGGTATATAATGAGGAGACAAAGATGCATGATTACGGAGAATGGGAGCTTGATTCTAAGGATTGTCCAATTTCATATACCGATCCGTCGGGACGCAAGACAACAATTACATACGTAGATTAAGGTCTTCTTTCATATATATAATGGGCTGCGCCAGCTGGCGCAGCCCATTATCATTATTTACACATCTGTTTTCAGGCTCTTGTCATTTGCACAGGTAGTCAAGATATCTGCTTATTGCATCCTGGCACACGGGGCAGAAGTCGGTAAGTGCCTTCATCATGCATTCCGGCCATCCGCGGTATATGCCTTTCTCAAGGTAACCTCCACCTTCGTATGCACCAATCTTCCACTCCTTTTCTGTACTGCCGGGAGCTGCTACGGTAGGTATCGGAGTGCCTTCTTCTATTCTCTTCTCCCATTTCCCGTTGAAGTTTACAAAACGTGTCAGGTTCGCTTCCCAAGGCTCTTTGCCCTCAGGGTAGAGTGCGCTTACGGTGTTGCCTATCTCTACATATTCGTCGCCCAGTCCCATTAGTGAATGTCCGAACTCATGTACATATACCTCGCCGGTACGTCCTGTCTTTCCTGCCGAACCGAGACCGTAGAAGTTGTATATTCCACCGCCACCGTACTTGTCGCTGTTGGTGAGTATGAATATTGTCTCGTATGGAGCATTTGCGGCAACATCACGTACCTTCTGGAATTCCTCGGTCATTTGGTAACGCTCGCTGCCGAATGTGTAGAAACGCGTGTCGAGCAGTGTCTTCTTCCATTCGCGATTGCCCGGTATGCTGATTCCGCTCTCTTCGGACGGTGCCCACACGGCACGTATGTTTATACGGTGCTTGTTCTGGGTAAACGGCGAGTAGGAGAATAGGGCATCGCTCCACATACGGCACGACTCAATGAACTTCTCCTTCTCTTCGGCGGTGAAGCCGTCGGGCAGAAGTACAATGTCGAGACTGTTTGCGACATTGCCGCCAAGGTGTATGTCAATACTCTCATGCTTGTTGGCAAATGGCCTGATATTGTAGTCATTTGCATTTATGGCTTGGGAATGTTTCTTTTCCCACTCCTTGCTCTTCTTGTTGCGTGCGAAAAATTCAATGGTGAAGCAGGACTTCGGTTCCGGGAAAATTACGCTTTCAGGGAATGAACGGGGTGTATGCTTGGCCTCCGGTGTAGTCTGCCACTCATTGAAGAGAGTGCAGTAGTTGTTCTTGTATATTACAGTGCCAGTTGCACTGTCAATAATCCTGAACATCTGTTCGCCATAGTCGAACGGGTTTATGAGCGATACTCTCGAACCGGCCCACTCACCCTCGCGTACGACCTTGTCGAAATAGTAGTACTCGCTTTCGCTGTTCCCTGCGTGGTGGAAATCATAACGCATGCTGTTCCCTGTAAAGTAGTCGGCAAACAGCAGTGCATCATCCTTCTCCTGAGCAATTGATGTTTGCGACATGGCGAACACTGACATCACAAACAATAGAATACTTCTCTTTTTCATGTTTTAATGGTTGTTATATTACAAATATAATTCAAATATTCCGCAATGTCTCTTTTTTCTCTTTTTTAGCTAAAAAAAATGTCTTAATCTTGAAGTTTTAGCATAATATTAGTAAATTTGCGAATCGTTTGAAACTATCTAAAATTTAAAGGAATTATGAGAAAATTTTTCGTTTTTGCAATAGCGTTGTGTTCTTTGGTTGCATTCAATTCATGTAAGACAACAAAGGAGAGTGCTTATAAGACTGCGTACGACCAGGCACGTCAGGCTGAACTGGCCGAGGGCCAGGGCCAGCAGAGCCAGTCGGTTGAAATCGCTCCGGTTGTTTCTTCTACAAAGAAGGAGAATGTGGTCATTGACGATTCATACCGTACAGAGAAAGTTGTCCTTTCTACAGGTGCCGAAGGCTCCTTGAAGGCATTCAGTGTCGTATGCGGCAGCTTCTCTTCAAAGAGCAATGCCGACAACTTGCGTTCTTCACTTGTTGAAGAAGGCTACAATGCTATTGTGGTTCAGAATCCTGATACCGGCATGTACCGTGTGATCTGCTCTTCTTTCGATACAAAGGAGGCTGCGGCAGAGGCACGTGCTCAGTTCAAGGCCGACCATCCTCAGAACAGCGACTTCCAGAAGGCATGGTTGCTATATAACAAGTAAACGGTTCTGATTGATACAGTTCAGATATTGAGCGGCGGCATGTGTTTTGCATGCCGCTGTTTTTTGTCTCTTATATGGCTTTAAGGTTATAAAATATTAAATAACAGATGTTGTTGTGTTGAATAATGAAAAAATATCTTTATAATTGTAATCCATAACAGAAACTATAACTTAAAACCATAATTATGAGCAAATATCCAAGAATAGGTATCCGGCCTACCATTGACGGCCGTCAGGGCGGTGTAAGAGAGAGCCTCGAAGAGAAGACGATGAATCTTGCAAAGGCGGTAGCGGAACTTATATCGGCAAATGTTCGTTATGCCGACGGAAAACCGGTAGAGTGTGTGATTGCTGACGGAACTATCGGGCGTGTAGCAGAGAGTGCTGCTTGTGCAGCTAAGTTTGAAAGGGAGAATGTCGGTGCTACAATATCAGTGACATCATGCTGGTGTTATGGTTCAGAAACCATGGATATGCATCCGCATTGGCCAAAGGCTGTTTGGGGTTTCAACGGTACGGAGCGTCCGGGAGCTGTTTATCTGGCTGCAGTTCTTGCCGGCCATGCGCAGAAAGGATTGCCGGCATTCGGAATATACGGACACGACGTACAGGACCTTGACGACAATACAATACCGGCTGATGTGGCCGAAAAGATATTGCGTTGGGCGCGTGCAGCAGTAGCTGTTGCTCAGATGCGCGGAGAAAGTTATCTCTCTGTCGGAAGTCAGTGCATGGGTATTGCAGGAAGCATCGTTGACCAGAATTTCTTCCAGGAATATCTCGGAATGCGAAATGAGAGTGTTGACGAAACGGAGATACTGCGCCGAATGGAAGAGGGTATTTACGATAAAGAGGAGTATGCAAAGGCCATGGCGTGGACCGAAAAATATTGCAAGACAAAAGAGGGGTGGGACAAGAACCGTCCCGAAAAGCAGAAGGACCGTGCAGGAAAGGATGCCGATTGGGAGTTTGTTGTAAAGATGACAATCATCGTCCGCGACCTCATGCTCGGAAATCCCAAATTGCGCGAGATGGGTTTCAAGGAGGAGGCAATCGGCCATAATGCCATTGCTGCCGGTTTCCAGGGACAGCGTCAATGGACCGATTGGAAGCCTAACGGCGATTTTACTGAGGCTTTGCTATGCAGTACCTTTGACTGGAACGGCTTGCGTGAGGCTTATGTGCTTGCAACCGAAAATGATGCATGCAATGGTGTTGCCATGCTCTTCGGCAAGTTGCTGACAGGTTGCGGACAGATGTTCTCCGATGTGCGTACATACTGGAGCCCGGAGGCCGTGAAGCGCGTCACGGGAAAAGAACTTGAGGGTATTGCTTCCGGCGGTATGATACATCTTATCAATTCCGGTGCTACAACGCTCGATGCTACAGGCGCAAGCACAGATGCCAATGGCGAGCCATGCATGAAGCCATGTTGGGAAATGACAGAGAAGGATGCAGAGGCTTGTCTTGCGGATACAAACTGGATGCCTGCCGACCGTGACTACTTCCGTGGCGGAGGCTTCTCTTCTAACTTCCTTTCAAAGGGTGGAATGCCTGTTACTATGAGCCGTCTTAATCTTGTAAAGGGCCTTGGCCCTGTCCTTCAGATAGCCGAGGGCTGGACTGCTGACATTGCTCCCGAAATCCACGAGGTTCTCAATATGCGTACCGACCCGACGTGGCCTACAACATGGTTCGTTCCGCGTCTTTGCGACAAGGCTCCGTTCAAGGATGTATATTCAGTGATGAACAACTGGGGCGCAAATCACGGTGCGATAAGCTATGGCCATATAGGTGCCGACCTCATAACACTTGCATCCATGCTGCGCATTCCTGTTTGTATGCATAACGTCGAAGAGGAAAAGATTTTCCGTCCGGCTGCATGGAATGCTTTCGGAATGGATAAAGAGGGTGCCGATTACCGTGCGTGTGCCAATTATGGGCCTGTGTATAAATGATAACCCAAAGATATGATGCAAAACAAGACAGAAGGCTATAGGGTACGTGAATATCATGGCCCTGTAAAAAGATATTGCCAGACACTGGACCTCAAGGACAATCCTGAATTGATTGCGGAGTACCGTCGCCGTCATAGCGAGGGCGAGGCTTGGAGCGAGATTCTGTGGGGAATACGGGAAGTGGGAATCCTTGAAATGGAGATTTATATATTAGATACCCGTTTGTTCATGATAGTAGAGGCTCCAGTGGATTTCGACTGGGATGGTGCGATGTCGCGTCTCTCCACATTGCCCAGGCAACAGGAGTGGGAAGATTATATGTCGGAATTCCAAAAGGCAGCTCCCGGCAGTTCGTCCAATGAGAAATGGCGTATGATGGAAAGAATGTTTTATCTTTATGACAAATAATGGAATGAAAGAGAATGATTCAAATAAACCGAAACTGGTCGAGAAGAAGTATCTTGTTTCGTTTATATTAATAACATCCTTATTTGCTCTGTGGGGGTTTGCCAATGATATAACGAACCCTATGGTCGCAGCTTTCCAGACACTTATGGAACTTCCGGCATCGGAAGCTGCCTTAGTGCAGTTCGCCTTCTATGGGGGCTATGCGACAATGGCTGTCCCTGCTGCTCTGTTCATTCGCCGCTACAGCTACAAGAGCGGAATCCTGTTAGGCTTGGGCCTGTATGCCGTGGGCGCATTCCTGTTTATCCCGGCAGCACATTATCAGGCTTTTTCGTTTTTCTGTGTCTCGTTGTACATACTCACATTCGGCCTTGCCTTCCTTGAAACGACTGCCAACCCTCTGATACTTTCGCTTGGTGCAAGAGAAACATCTACCCAACGTCTTAATCTTGCGCAGGCATTTAACCCGATGGGTTCTTTGTCGGGTATGGCGATAGCATCGTTCGTCGTGCTGCCTCAGCTGTGGTCCGACAAGCGTGATGCGGCCGGAGATGTTCTTTTCCACGGTTTGTCAGCTACAGAAAAGGCCGATATAAGGTTGCACGACCTTGATGTAATACGTGACCCGTATGTGGCTATTGGAATAGTAGTGCTTGTTGTCATGGGCATAATAGCCTTTACAGCGATTCCCCGTACACAGAATACCGATAAACGTGTGAGCAATAGGCTTACCCTTTTGCGTCTATGGCATAACCTGCCTTACCGTTATGGAGTTGTGGCGCAGGTGTTCTATGTGGCGGCACAGATAATGGTGTGGACTTTCATCATACAGTATGCCGATAATCTCGGAATCGACAAGGCTACAGCCCAGGTCTATAATATCTGTGCTATGGTGATGTTCCTCTGCAGCCGATTCATAACAACCTTCCTCATGAGGTATGTCAATTCACGTGTTTTGCTCGCTCTGTTCGGAATAGGTGCTGCGCTTGCAACAATCGGCACGATATTCATAGTCGGTATGGCCGGCCTCTATTGCCTTGTCGCAATCAGTTTCTTCATGTCGCTGATGTTCCCGACAATCTACGGCATTGCCCTTGAGGATGTTGAAGAGGACGATACTACCCTCGGTGCGGCATTCCTCGTGATGGCTATTGTAGGCGGTGCCTTGATGCCTCCGTTGCAGGGTGCTGTAATTGACCTTGGAACTGTAATGTGGCTTCCGGCTGTAAACGCTTCGTTCGTATTGCCTTTGATATGTTTCGTAATAGTGTCGGCATACGGCTTCTATTGTGCAAGGAAAAGGTAATGCTGAATGGATGATAGAAAACGGGCCTGGCTGATGCTATAGGTCCGTTTTTCTTTTTGTTCAGTTTTTTTTAGCTTCTTTGGGGATTCCTTTAGCGTAAAATGAGTATCTTTGCAGGATAAACAGAGGTACTTGTTCATGGCACGCTTGCTTGCAATAGATTATGGAAAGAAACGTACCGGTCTGGCTGTTACCGATGAACTTCAGATAATAGCCAACGGGCTCACGACTGTAGCTACGTCTTCTCTTGTCGATTATATACTCGATTATGTGAAGCGTGAGCAGGTCGAACGCATCATTGTGGGTATGCCAAAGCAGATGAACAATGAGCCTTCGGAGAATATGTGCCGTATCGTTCCGTTCGTAAACCGTCTTAAAAAACTCCTGCCTGCAATTCCGGTAGAGTACCACGACGAGAGATTCACCTCCGTTCTTGCCCATCAGGCCATATTGGCTTCGGGAATAGGCAAGATGGCACGGCGCAACAAGGAACTTGTCGATGCGGTAAGCGCAACGATTATACTGCAATCCTATATGGAAAGCAGGAGAATGCAAGGATAAAATAAAACCATAAAGCTATGATACTTCCGATTTATCTTTACGGTCAGCCCGTATTAAGAAAGACTGCAGAGGATATAACACCTGAATATCCCGAACTCAAGACTTTGATTGAAAACATGTTCGATACGATGCATCATGCCGAAGGCATCGGTCTTGCGGCTCCTCAAATTGGTCTTGCAATACGTCTTGTGGTGGTTGACCTCGATGTACTTTCAGAGGATTTCCCCGAATTCAAGGATTTCCGCAAGGTTTATATCAATGCTCATATAATTGAAACTTCCGACGAAACCGATTCTATGGAAGAGGGTTGCTTGAGTTTGCCTGGAATACACGAGAAAGTTACACGTCCGTCACGTATTCACGTGAAGTATCTCGATGAGAATTTTGTCGAGCATGACGAGTGGGTCGATGGATATCTTGCACGTGTTATGCAGCACGAATTCGACCATCTCGAAGGAAAGGTCTTTGCCGACCGTCTTTCGATGCTCCGCCGTCAGATGAACAAGGGTAAGCTGCTTAATATGGCAAAGGGCAAGGTGAGTTGTGCCTATAAGGTCAAGAGGGTGGTGCGATGAATCTCTGCAGGGCAATAATCTCCTTTTTGCTCACTCTTGCGGCTGTGGCCTGTCAGGCACAGCTAAACACGACGAGAGTGATGGAAATAGGGCGCAACGCGCTCTATTTCGAGGATTATGTGCTCTCTATCCAATATTTCAATCAAGTCATTGACGCAAAGCCGTTCCTTCATGAACCCTACTTCTTCCGTGGTCTCGCAAAGTATAATCTGGATGACTTTGTAGGTGCAGCTGCCGATATGGATATTGCTATAGCCAAGAATCCTTATGTGTCGCGCTGTTATCTGCTCCGAGGGCTTTGCCGTGCGCAGATGGATAGCCTTGCGTTGGCGGAAAGGGACTTCTGTACTGCGATTAAGTATGACCCTCAGAACAGTACCGTATGGCAGAACCGTGCTTTGGTCGCAATGCAGTCGGAGAATTGGGAAAAGGCTTCCGTGATAATCGATTCGTTGCTTCTTTTTGCGCCACGCAACTCCAATGCATATATGATGAGAAGTCAGGTTTCGCTGAACCTTAAGGATACCGTTCACGCCATGAGGATGTCGGAATTGGCTATCTGTCACGACAGTACTTCGGCCGATGTGTACGATTCGCGTGCCATACTCTATTATAGCATGCGCAACTACGAAGCAGCGGAAAAAGACCTCGACAAGGCCATAGACCTTATGCCGGCACGTAGCGGAAGCTATATAAACCGTGCTCTTGTGCGCTACCATAGGGATGACCTGCGCGGAGCGATGGAGGATTATGATATGGCAATAAGTGTAGAGCCGTCAAGTTTCCTTGCTCATTATAACCGCGGTCTTCTGAGAATGAATGTAGGTGACGATAACCGTGCTATAGAAGACTTCGATAAGGTGCTGGATATTGACCCGGACAATACAATGGCCCGTTTCAACCGTGCATTGCTTCGTGAAAATGTAGGCGACTACAAAGGTGCGGTTGACGATTATAGCAGGGTGATAGAGGATTACCCGAACTTTGAACAGGCATATCATTGCCGTGCTTCGGCACGTCGCAAATATGGTGACAGAAAAGGTGCTGATGCTGACGAACGCTGGCTGATGAAACGCCAGATAGATATATACAATAAAGGCGTTGATGCGTTCCGAGAAGAGTACTCAGCCGAGAATGACAAGACCCGTAACCGTTCCGATGAGAATATACGCAACTACAACAAGATGGTAGTTGCCGATGATGTGTATTCAAAGAAATATACAACAGAATACAGAGGCAAGGTACAGCACAGGAATGTCTTTGTAGAGATGGAGCCGATGTTTGTTCTCTCATATTACGAGAATGAGCAGGAGCTTGAAGGACGTTCGCACTATTTCAAGCCTGTAGAGGAACTCAATGCTGCTTTGGGAAGGTATGGCGGCTTGAGTCTGACAAACAATGAGCGTGCTTTGGCCGAACTTGAGATAAAATACCGTTTTGCCGATATTGATGTTCTCTCGAAGCGTATATCGGAAAATCCTGCGGATGCATCAAATCTTATGTTGCGTGCAATAGACTTTTATATGGTACAGGACCTGGAGTCTGCAATGGCCGATATTGACAAGGCTGTAGCTGTCAGTTCCGGTTCGTGGGAGTGTCATTTCGTGCGTGCTTTCGTACGTGCTCGCCAGCTTGAGACCGCAGGCGTGAACGAAGCCAACAATGTTGATGAGTTTGTTCCTAAAAACTCTGCAGGCTTGCCCGACCTCGATTACCGGCTTGTCAAGAATGACCTTGACAAGGTTATATCTCTTGTGCCGGATTTTTCTTATGCTTTTTTCAATAGAGGCAATGTCGCTGCGAAACTGAACGATTTCAAGTCGGCGATAGTCGATTATACGCAGGCTATCAATATTGACGACCGCTTTGCTGAGGCTTATTTCAATCGTGGGCTTGCGCGTCTTTATACAGGAAACAGTGAAGAAGGTATTGCCGATTTGAGCAAGGCCGGTGAGCTGGGGATGTTTCAAGCCTATAATGTGATAAAGCGTTTCAAGTATTCGGGCAAGAAGTAGGAGATGTTTCTCTCTTCCTCTTCTTGTTTGTTTTTTTAACACACAATATATTTGTGCTGTTGTTCAAAAAGCATCTTTGCATTTTGATACTTCCCCGATTTTCACTATCTTCGCACGTTAAAAGTGTCTGAAGACAAATAGAGTATAATTAAAATTCAACTATATGATTAAGATTTCATTCAATGGCGAGGTCCGCGAGTTCGTTGCAGAGGGAAAATCGTATATCGAAATCCTCTCTTCTGTCGATCCTAAGCTCCTTAGCAGCTATGTGGCTGTAAAGGATGGCGACGCGGTGGTTGACCTGCGTGATGTTCCGGCCGACGGTGCTTGTGTCGAGCTGGTTGGTATTGAGTCTAAAGAGGCATTGCATATCTTGCGCCATACTGCAACGCATATTATGGCAGAGGCTGTAAAGCATCTTTTCCCCGAAGCAAAGCTTACTATCGGTCCTGCTACAGAAACAGGCTTCTTCTACGATTTCGAGTGTGCTCCATTTACAAAGGAGAATCTCGATGCGATTGAGAAGGAGATGAAGAAGATAATAAAGTCAAGTCCGCGTATCGAACGTCAGATTGTTACACGCGATGAGGCCATAGAAATGATGAAGGCAAAGAACGAGCCGTACAAGCTTGAACTTATTGAGGCTATCCCTGAGGGTGACCGCATAACAATCTATTCTCAGGATGACTTTGCCGATCTCTGCATGGGGCCTCACTTGCTCAATACACGTCTTATCAAGGGCTTCAAACTTCTTTCTACATCAACAGCTTATTGGCGCGGTGACAAGAACAACGCTTCTTTGGCACGTATCTACGGTACAGCATTCTTTACAAAGGAGGATTGCGAGGCCTATTTGGCGCATCTTGAGCATATCAAGAATATCGACCATAACAAGATCGGGCGTGAGATGGAACTGTTCACTACTGTAGATGTAATTGGCCAGGGCTTGCCGTTGCTCATGCCTAAGGGTGCGAAGATTATACAGACTCTGCAGCGTTGGATAGAGGATCTCGAAGACAATGAATGGGGTTATGTACGTACAAAGACTCCTCTTATGGCCAAGAGCGACCTTTACAAGATTTCGGGTCACTGGGATCATTACAAGGATGGAATGTTCGTTCTTGGAAATGAAGAGACCGACAAGGAGGTATTCGCACTTCGTCCTATGACTTGCCCGTTCCAGTATTATGTATATAAGGCAACACATCACTCATACCGCGACCTCCCGTTGCGCTATAGCGAGACATCAACCTTGTTCCGTAATGAGGATTCGGGCGAGATGCACGGTTTGACACGTGTGCGCCAGTTTACAATCAGTGAGGGCCACCTCATTGTACGCCCCGATCAGATGGTTGAGGAGTTCAAGAAGTGCCTTGCTCTTGCAAAGCATGTAATGGAGACGCTCGGCTTGCAGAACGATGTTACATACGTTCTTGCAAAGTGGGACCCGGAAAACCGCAAGAAGTATATCGGAGATGCGGAGGTCTGGGAGGAGACCCAGCAGCATATACGCCAGATGCTTACCGAACTTGAGATTCCTTTTGTTGAGGAGACCGGCGGTGCTGC
>JAEIGA010004254.1_pt1 | contig 22163 bp, 24 predicted proteins | sample 9270691 | NCBI WGS metagenome assembly JAEIGA01 (sample SAMN17057246, study PRJNA624740) | gut metagenome | biome: biome; isolation source: fecal sample | host: Bos grunniens | place: China: Xizang | collected 2019 | reverse complement strand
TGGTCAATTTGCGGCAATATTAAGAGGTATTAGAGAACCTGAACCCTATCACGGATACGGAATCCGTTACAGCGATGAAGTTATCGAACGTAAAGTTGGTAAAGCAGCTGGTTCAAAGGGTTAAGAGTTTTAAAGGGCTTTTAGTGGACGCACTTAAAGTTTTAGTGCGTCTGCCGAGTGCACTTTTAGTGCGAAAAGTTATTAAACAGGAGTAAAAAACTATGATTACTAAAATCAACAAGAATAAAGACAGATTAAAAAGACATAAGAGAGTTAGAGGTAAAGTTAAAGGCAGTGCGGAAACGCCCAGACTTTCAGTTTACAGAAGTTTAACTCACATTTATGCTCAGCTTATAGACGACGTTAAAGGTAACACCTTGGTTACGGCGTCAACGCTTGATAAAGAACTCAAAGGTACTTTAGAAGGCAAAGACAGAAAGGCGCAGGCGTTCGCAGTTGGCGAACTTCTCGCAAAGAAGGCAAAGTCGAAAAAGATTAGCGCAGTTGTTTTTGACAGAGGCGGATATCTTTATACCGGACGTGTTGCTAGTTTAGCAGACGGCGCAAGAAAGGGCGGCTTAGAATTCTAAAAAATCAAGGAGAAAAACGAAAAATGGCAAGAGATAATAACAGAGCGCCCAGAAAGGCGGAAGAAAATGACGGCTTAGTTAAAAAGCTTATTTGCGTCAACCGTGTTACCAAAACCGTTAAGGGTGGTAGAAATATGAGATTCGCCGCTCTCGTAGTCGTAGGCGACGGCGCAGGCAAGGTAGGTTGCGCAATGGGTAAAGCAAAGGAAGTACCCGAAGCAATTGACAAGGCAACGCTCAGAGCAAAGAAGAACATGTTCCCCGTATCACTTTTAGGCACGAGTATTCCTCACGAAGTATTAGGAAAATTCGGCAGTGGATCGGTTCTTATGATGCCTGCTGCAGAAGGTACTGGTGTTATAGCCGGTGGTCCTGTTCGTGCGGTAATGGAAGCGGTTGGTATTACCAACATCAGAACTAAATCACATGGAACAAACAACCCCATCAACTGTGTAAAAGCAGCGCTTGCTGGGCTTAAAGAATTAAGAACTGCTGAACAAATAGCAGCGATTCGCGGTAAATCCGTCGAAGAAATCAACGGTTAAGGAGGGTACTTTTATGGCAAAGGCAAAGAAAGCTGAAACCGGCAAAATAAAAGTTACGCTTGTTAAGAGCACGATAGCAGTATTGCCCCAACACAAGAAAGTTGTAGAGGCATTAGGACTTAAAAAGATTCGTTCTTTCCGTATTCACGAAGAAAACCCCTGCATTCTCGGTATGATTGCAAAGGTTAAGTATCTTGTGAAAGTTGAAAAGATTTAAGTTCGCTATTAACAAATATCAAGGAGTAATAAAATGAGATTAGGTAATTTAAGTCCTGCAGAGGGCGCAACGACTGCTAAGAAAAGATTAGGCAGAGGTATTGGCTCCGGGCTCGGTAAAACCAGCGGTAAAGGACATAAAGGACAATGGGCAAGAAGCGGTGGTGGTGTTCGTCCAGGATTTGAAGGTGGCCAAATGCCTTTAATCAGAAGAATTCCAAAGCGTGGCTTCAACAACCATTTCCGCAAAGTATATAGCATTGTAAACCTTTCAGTATTAGAAGGTTTTGAAGCAAATTCAGTAGTTGATATGCAAATTCTTAACGAAAAAGGACTTATCAAACTCGTTAAGGGCAGTATCGGCTTAAAAGTATTAGGTAATGGCACGTTGACAAAAGCTCTTACCGTTAAAGCGGCAAGTTTCTCTGCATCAGCAAAAGATGCTATTGAAAAAGCCGGTGGAAAAATTGAAGAAATTTAATCCCCACTAACTTTAAGGAGGGCAAAATGTTTCAAACAATAGTAAATGCGTTTAAGATTAAAGAAGTAAGACGTAAAATCTTAATAACCATTGCGTTGCTTTTCGTTTACAGACTTGGATGTTATATCCCTGTTCCTGGCGTATCAGCGTTTACCGGTTTAGAAGAATATTCGTTGTTGCAAATTATGAACGCTGTGTCTGGTAGTGCATTGTCACTTGGCACCTTCTTTGCAATGGGTATCGGCCCTTACATCAACGCATCAATTATTATACAACTTTTATCTGTTGGTATCCCTGCACTTGAAAGATTAAGCAAGCAAGGCGAAGAAGGTAAGAGGAAAATTAGCAACTACACAAGACTTTTAACAATAGTTCTTGCAATCGCTCAATCATTAGGTATTTTATTTACCTTTGGTGGCTCAAACGCCATCGAATTCAACCAACTTTTTGGTAATGAAGGTTTTGCAAAAGTTTTAAGTTATGCGTTCTTGGTGCTTGTTTACACTTCTGGTGCTTGTTTAACAATGTGGATAGGCGAAAGAATCACCGACTACGGTGTATCTAACGGTATTTCATTGTTAATCTTTGCTGGTATCTTATCATCAGCAGGTACAGCGATTGCTGGTGTTATTAAAGGCATCTTCGTTGAAGCAACGTCATTAACGTCTATTTGGACGCTTGTTGGTTTCATCTTGGTTGCAATAGTAATTTTCGGTGCAATCGTAACGGTTGATACGGCAGAAAGAAAAATTCCGGTTCAATACGCAAAACAAGTTAAGGGCAGGAAAATGTATGGTGGACAATCTACCCATATTCCTATCAAAGTTAACGCATCAGGCGTTATGCCATTAATCTTTGCGTTCTCAATCTTAAGTTTCCCAGACTTGATTATCCAACTTTTAGGATATGCAACAGAAGAAACTTGGTGGGGTAGAAACGTTGGGACAGAATCTTGGGTATATATTGTATTACTTTGCTTGTTAATTTTGTTCTTCTCTGACGTCTATAACCAAATTCAGTTTAACCCTGATGATATTAGTAAGAGTATTCAAGGCAACGGTGGTTTCATCCCAGGAACAAGACCTGGTAAACCAACTGCAGATTATTTGAAGAGAGTTGCAAACAGAATAACATTGTTTGGTGCAATCTTCCTTGCATTGTTGGCACTTATCCCAACCGTAGTATTTAAGGCTGTTGGTGGTGAAGGACTAGCTAGTGTGTTTACAGCAACAGGTTTATTGATTATCGTGTCAGTTGCACTTGAATTTGAACAAGCATTGCAATCGCAAATCATGATGAAGAATTACAAAGGATTTTTGAAATAACTATTATGAAATTGATATTACTTGGCGCACCGGGTAGTGGCAAAGGAACACAAGCAAATTTAATTGCTGAAAAGTATAATTTGCCACATATATCAACTGGCGACATATTTAGGGAAAACATTAAAAATGAAACACCTCTTGGCGTTAAAGTAAAAGCAGTTATGAACACTGGCGACTTGTGTCCGGATGATTTGACAATTGAAATGGTTAAAGATAGATTGTCAAAAGATGATTGTAAAAACGGATATATGCTTGACGGTTTCCCAAGAAACCTAACACAAGCAAAGGCTCTTGATGAATTTGCTACGCCAGACGTCGTTATTGATATAGACGTTGAACTTGCAAAAATTGAGCATAGATTAGTGGGCAGAAGAAGTTGCCCAAAATGTGCTGGTTCATTCCATATCGACTTTATAGGTGATAGACAAAATTGTCCTATATGTGGTGAAAAACTCATAATTAGAAAGGACGATAACGTTGAAACCGTTAAAGAAAGATTATCAGTTTATAAAAGCCAAACAGCACCATTGATTGATTATTATAAAAACAAAAACAAATTGCGTGTTGTAAATGGTGACCAATCAATAGACAAAGTCTTTTGTGAAATCAAAAAGGTTTTAGGTTAAATGATTACTATAAAAACAGATTCCGAACTTAATCAAATGCGAGAAAGTGGTAGAATCACCAAAAACGTCCTTGACTTAATTGAAAAATCAATTAAAGTTGGTATGACGACGAAGCAACTTGATAAAATTGCTTACGATTATATAAAATCTTGCGGAGCAACCCCTTCGTTTTTAGGATATGGCGGTTATCCAGCCTCGATTTGTGCATCGATTGATGAAATGGTCGTTCACGGGATACCAAGTGATGATGTAATTATTAAGGACGGACAACTTGTGTCGATTGACGTTGGAGTTCTTTATAACGGTTGGCAAGGCGACGCTGCACGAACATTTATGGTCGGCAACGTTAGCGAAGAAAAAAGAAAACTTGTCAAAATCACCGAAGAATGTTTCTTCAAAGCGATAGAGAATCTCCGTGATGGAACACCTCTTGGCGATATTGGTTATCACGTTCAAACCCATGCAGAAAACAATGGATATTCAGTTGTAAGGGCATTGGTTGGGCACGGAATAGGCAGAGAAATGCACGAAGACCCTTCAGTTCCAAACTATGGAAAGAAAGGCACGGGCATAAGGCTTAAAAAAGGTATGACCATAGCAATCGAGCCAATGATAAATATGGGAACTTATCAGGTTGACTTTTTATCAGACGGTTGGAGCGTTGTGACTCGTGATAGGTTGCCATCGGCACATTACGAAAACACGGTTGCGATTACCGAAAACGGCGTTGAAATTTTAACGCTTTAAGGTGAAAGATGAATATGCCTATAAAAATCGGTGATTTTGTAGTTTCATTAGCAGGTCGTGACAAAAATAAATGTTTTTTAGTCGTTAATATAAAACAAAAACAAGTTTTTGTTGTCGATGGAAAAACACGAAAAGTAGATAGACCAAAGATAAAAAACGTTAAACACGTTAAACAAATATCTACTGCAAACGCACAAAGCGTTGCAGAAAATATAAAAAGCGGTCAACCAGTTGGAAACCAAAGAGTTTATAAACTGGTAAAGGCCGAAAGAGAAAAAATACAGGAGGATTAAGTTTGTGTCAAAGGATGACGTTATAGAAACGGAAGGTGTCATCGTAGAAGCCCTACCAAATGCCACGTTTACCGTAAAATTATCAAATGGACATATTATAACTGCTTATATATCAGGAAAACTTCGTATGCACTATATAAAGATTATCCCTGGTGATAGCGTAAAATTAGAAATGAGCCCTTATGACCTTACCAAAGGAAGAATAATTTGGCGTAGTAAAAACTAAAACATAAACTAATTCTTAAAGGAGAAATAAAATGAAAGTTAGACCATCTGTAAAGCCAATGTGCGACAAATGTAGAGTAATTAAGAGAAACGGAAAAGTTATGGTAATCTGTTCAAAGAACAAGAACCACAAACAAAGACAAGGCTAATAGCCATTTAGCCCGATAGGGTTAAAAGAAAACAAGCGAAAAAACCAACGAGTAGCTGTCATTCCAAAGTGAAAGTCTTTTTCGCATCATTATAGATAAATATTAAAAAAACAAAATAAGGAGAAATTGTTAATGGCACGTATAGCCGGCGTTGATTTGCCTAATAACAAAAGAGTTGAAATCGGTTTAACGTATATTTACGGAATCGGACTCACAACGGCAAAAAAAATTATCAGTGAAACGGGTATTAACCCAGATACAAGAGTAAAAGATTTGAGCGAAAGCGATGTTGCTAAACTCAGAGAATATATCGAACACAACCTTCGTGTAGAAGGTGACCTTCGTAGCGAAGTAAGCCTAAACATCAAGAGATTGATTGAAATAGGTTGCTATCGTGGTGTTCGTCACAGAAAGGGCCTTCCAGTTCGTGGACAAAGCTCAAAGAGAAATGCGAGGACAAGAAAGGGTCCACGCCGTACCGTTGCTAAAAAGAAAACGGCAACTAGATAATGGAGGTAACGGATAATGGCAGCAGTAAAGAAAATTGTTAAAAAACGTAAAGATGCTAGAAAGGTTGACAAAGGACAAGTACACATTCAAGCATCATTCAACAACACATTAGTTACAATAACCGATATGCAAGGAAACACTGTATCTTGGTCAAGTGCAGGTAGCCTTGGATTTAAGGGTTCAAGAAAAAGCACACCATTTGCAGCACAAATGGCAGCAGAAGCTGCAGGTAAGGTTGCAAGAGAACAAGGCATGCGTTCTGTAGAAGTTTATGTTAAAGGCCCAGGTGCAGGTAGAGAATCTGCAATCCGTGCTTTAACCAACTGTGATATGGAAGTGACACTTATTCAAGACGTTTCACCAATCCCACACAATGGTTGCAGACCACCTAAAAAGCGTAGAGTATAATGGAGGAAAGATAAATGGCTAAATATACAGAATCAAAATGTCGTTTATGCAGACGTGAAGGTGCAAAATTGTTTTTGAAAGGCGAAAGATGCTTTAAAGGCACTTGTGCATTTGAAAAAAGACCAGTTGCTCCTGGTCAACACGGTATGGCAAGAAAGAAAATCTCTGAATACGGCTTGCAACTTCGTGAAAAGCAAAAATGTAAGAGAATTTATGGCGTGTTAGAAGGTCAATTCAGAACTTATTACGATAAGGCTGATAGAATGAAGGGTATTACCGGTGAAAACATGCTTTCATTATTAGAAAGAAGACTTGATAACGTTATCTATAGAATGGGTATCGGTTCATCAAGAGCACAAGCACGTCAACTTGTCACACACGCACACTTTACTGTAAACGGAAGAAACGTAAACGTTGCATCATTCAGCGTTAAAGTTGGCGACGTTATTGCAGTTAAGGAAAGCAAGAAAGACAACAAATACTTCTCTGAAATTAAGCAAATGAAAGTTGGCACAATGCCAAAGTGGTTGGAATTCAACCCAGAAACTTTAACTGGTAAAGTTTTAGCATTGCCTGTAAGAGATGATATCGACGTTCAAATTGCTGAACATATGATTGTCGAATTGTATTCAAAATAATTAAAAAAATAAAATATAATAATTTTCGATGGATTTTGGCAGGGGGAAAGTTAAAGTTTTCCACGCTTTGACAAGAATTCCTGTCATAATCTATATCGAAACTATTTTTAAGGAGGAATTTTCTTATGATGGAAATTGAAATGCCAAAAATAGCTGTGGAAGAAAGCGAAGACAGAAGTTATGCAAAAATAGTCGTTGAACCTTTGGAAAAAGGTTTTGGTCTTACACTTGGTAATGCACTTCGTAGGATTTTATTATCTGCACTCCCAGGCGTAGCAATCCAAAACATTAAATTTGCAGAAGAATTAGGAATTAAACACGAATTTTCTGCAATCCCAAGCGTAAAAGAAGACGTTACAGAAATTATTCTTAACCTCAAATGCGTTGCATTTAAGACTTCTTGCATGGACAAAGAATATACCAAAAACGTTAAGTTGGTTAAAGAAGGTCCAGCAGTAGTTAAAGCAGGCGACATTATGTGCGAAGCAGATTTAGAAGTTCTAAATCCTGACCAATACATTTGCACAATTGACGAAGGCGGAATGATTGACGTTGATTTAACCGTTGGCAGAGGCCGTGGTTATGAAGGTGCTGACGAGCATAAAACAGATATAATCGACAATATCGCAATCGACAGTATTTACACACCTGTTAAAAAGGTAAGTTATAATGTCACTGCAACACGTGTTGGACAAAGCGTTGACTTTGATAAATTAACACTTGAAGTCACCACAAACGGTGCTTTCTCAGGCAGAGATATTGTAAGCCTTGCTGCAAAAATTATGGAAGAACACATTAAAATGTTCGTTTCATTATCAGAACTTGGAAATATCGGAATCTTGGTTCCACCAGAAGAAGATAAGAAGATTAAGATTTTAGAAATGACCATTGAAGAAATGGATTTATCAGTTCGTTCATACAACTGCTTAAAGAGAGCAAACATTCACACGGTTGAAGATTTGACAAAGAAGACAGAAGACGATATGCTTAAAGTCCGTAATTTAGGTAAGAAATCACTTGATGAAGTTATTTACAAACTTGAAAGTTATGGCTTGAAATTACAGGACAAGGAGGACTAAACAATGGAAAGAAAATTAGGCGTTAACGCTACACAAAGAATAGCACTTATTAAAAACCAAGCATCTGCTCTTTTATGGAATGGCAAACTTGAAACCACCCTTGCAAGAGCAAAAGAAGTTTCTGCATACGTTTCAAAAATTATCACACTTGCTGTTAATACTTACGCTGATACCGTTGAATCAGAAGTTAAAGTAGTTGATGCAAAGGGTAAGGAAACAACAAAAACTCTTATTAAAGATGGCTCAAAGAAACTTAATGCAAGAAGAAAGATTATGACTATGGTTAACGACTTGCAAGAAGTTAAGGGCTTTAAAGAAAGCAAACCTGACTTTAAGAAGAGAACTAAAGCTATCAAATATCCACTTATTGAAAAGATTTTCGACGAATATGCACCAAAATATGCAAATCGTAAAGAAGAAAAAGGTCAAGGCGGTGGATACACCAGAATTTATAAACTTGGTGTTCGCAGAGGCGATGCAGCAGAAGTTGCTTTAATCGAATTAGTTGACTAATTAAATTTTAACCACGCAAAACAATTTGCGTGGTTATTTTTTCGCCGTTAGAAGATTAAAAAAATTGAGCAAATAAAATATATGAAATTGCACTGTATAAGCCTTAAAAGGCACTTTTACGGCTTAATTTGCATATTTTAAGCAAAATGTATTAAGCACTTGCTTTTATTTTAAATAATTGATATAATATCAGTAAGAATAGCATATACAAATTAAAGGAAATGAAAATGCAACAACAAAAAACAATGTACGATTTAATGCGTGAATCTGAATTTAAGGAAGAAGACGCAAGTTTTCCAGAAGAATGGGTTGACGAGCAGAAATTGACAGAAAAAGAAAAGTATTTTGATTTTTACGATGATATAAAACTTACGCCAAAAGACGATTGGTGATAAATAAACAAAAAAGGCAACTAAACTTTTAGTTGCCTTTATTTTTTTAATAATCCCAAGTAGGGATATATTCAGTGCTAGCACTTTTATAATCTTGATAAAGCATTTTTTCTAACCCTAAACTAATTGCATAATCAATAACGTTTTCATATTCACGCTTGGTTAGTTTTCTTTGTAGTTCAGGGAATGCTTTAATTTCGCCAAACGGCGTGTATTGGCTCATAACGTTTAAGTAAGCATAATCTTTAATATTTGTAAACCAATCTAAAATTTTCTTGCTGTCAGAAACGTTTTGTGGCAAAACCAAATGCCTAACTATCACACCACTTTTAACAAGCCCGTCATCGCCAAAAACTAACGGTTTAGACTTTGCCATAAACTCAATGGCGTTTTTTGCGACTTCGAAGTAATTTTCCTTTTCGCAGTATCTTTTGGAAACGGTAGGGGAGAAGAATTTAATATCGGGCAAATAAACGTCAACAAAATCATTTAATTTGCTTATAATATCCACTTTTTCGTAGCCGTGTGTATTATAAACGATGGGAATGTTAGGTCTATAAATTTCCAAAGCCTTTATAATTTGGTCAGAGAAATGTGTTGGGTTTACTAAATTAATGTTGTGTGCACCCAAATCTTCTAACTCTTTAAAAATATCAGCAAGTTGGTTTATGGAAATAATTTTTCCACGCATAGAACGGGAAAGTTCGTAATTTTGGCAAAACACGCATTTAAGCGAGCAACCACAAAAGAAAATTGTGCCAGAGCCGTTTTTGCCACTTACCATTGGTTCTTCAAACTTGTGTAAATAATATTTTGCAATAACAAGGTTGTTATCAGTTCCGCAAAAACCCTTATTCAAATTTTTATCAACTTTGCAAGCGTTTGGGCAAAGCAAACAAGTTTTAGTCAAGTTCAAATGCCCCCGTATATAATTGATAATATTTTTCTTTTCTTTCAATTAGTTCTTGGTGCGAGCCACGTTCAATTATTTTTCCGTTTTCAAGCACCATAATAACGTCAGAATTTTGAACGGTAGAAAGTCTATGAGCAATAACGAAAACGGTTCTGCCTTGCATAAGCATATCCGTGCCTTTTTGAACTAAAGCCTCTGTTCTAGTATCGATTGAAGAAGTTGCTTCGTCAAGTATCATAACGGGTGCATCTTTAACGGTTGCACGGGCGATAGATAAAAGTTGCCTTTGCCCTTGAGAAAGGTTTGCACCGTCAGCAATAAGCATCGTGTTATAGCCGTCAGGAAGTTTAGAAATAAAATCATCTGCATAAGCGAGTTTTGCTGCCTCAATACATTCTTCGTCTGTTGCATCAAGCCTACCATACCTAATATTTTCCATAATAGTTCCTGTAAATAGGTTAGTATCTTGCAAAACAATGCCAAGAGAACGCCTTAAATCGGCTTTTTTAATTTTATTGATATTTATACCGTCATACCTAATTTTGCCGTCTGCAATGTCATAAAAACGGTTTATAAGGTTGGTTATAGTGGTTTTTCCAGCACCAGTTGAGCCAACAAAAGCAATTTTTTGCCCAGGTTTAGCGTAAAGTGAAACGTCCCTTAATACAATTCTTTCAGGCACGTAAGCAAAGTCAACGTTGAACATTTGAATATCGCCCTTTAACTCGGTATAGGTGATAGTGCCATCAGCCTTATGTGGGTGTTTCCATGCCCATTTGCCCGTTCTTTCATTAGTTTCGGTGATAACGCCGTTTTCATCAATATTGCAACGAACAAGCGTCACGTATCCGTCGTCAGTTTCGGCAGGTTGGTCTAAAAGGTCAAACAACCTTGATGCACCCGCTAAACCCATAACGATACTGTTTATTTGTTGTGAAGACTGGCTAACGTTGCCTGTAAACTGTTTGCTTATAGGTAAGAACGAGATAATCGTGATTAAAAATGCCGTTGCATTTCTTTCAATACCACTAAACGAAACGTTTGGAACTTTTAGTGCAACTAAAAGTCCGCCCACAAAGGCAAGCAAAACGTATAAAATATTGCCGATATTACCCATTATAGGCATTAAAACGTTGGCAAATTTATGTGCGTTTGTTGCATCTTCGCAAAGCCTGTTATTCTTTTTGTCAAAATCAATTTTCGCTTGTTCTTCGTGGCAGAATACTTTAACGACCTTTTGACCTTGTATCATTTCTTGAATAAAACCTTCTTCTTCGCCCAAAGACATTTGTTGTTTAACGAAGTATTTAGCACTGTTTCCGCCAACAACTTTAGTCACCATAGTCATAAAACCAACACCCATAAAAATTATAAGGGATAGCCAGATGCTTTTGCTAAACATAATAATTAAAAGGGTTGTGATACTTATAATTGCAGTGAATAGGTGAGGGATACTTTGAGAAACCAACTGCCTTAAAGCGTCGGTATCGTTGGTGTAAGAACTCATAATATCGCCTGTCAAGTGGGTATCAAAATACTTAATTGGAAGTGATTGCATTTTGTTGAACACCTTTGTTCTCATTTGATGCAAAAACTTTTGAGTTATGGTCGCCATAATTCGTGTTTGCAAAAAGTTGCAAACAACGCAAGTCGAATAAACCACACCCATTATTATAAATATGGAAATTAAATCACCCCAAACGGCATCAAGCCCGTTTCTAACACCAATATCGATTAAAGTGATAATGTGTTCTAGGAAAATAGAGTTAGCAACGCCTGTAATACCTGCTAAAAGAAGACAAATTCCCGCACCGATAATGTGCCATTTATTTTGAGTAAAAAGCAATTTTAACAATCTTTTAAGCGTGCCTTTTTTAGCCTTTTGTTTTGGGGTTCTAAAACCTTTGCCACGTGGCATACCAACACCTCTTGCCATTATGCTTTGCCCTCCTTTTCAGCGAGTATTTTTTGCTTAACCGAGTTAGATTCGGCATTGTTTTGAGAGTAGAATAGTTCTTGGTAAATTTCGTTAGTCCTAATCAACTCATCGTGCGTTCCAGACGCTGAAATTTTACCACCATCTAATATAATAATGTTATCTGCATCTTGGATTGAAGCAATCCTTTGTGCGATTATAATTTTTGTTGTTGAAGGGATATATTCTTTAAGTGCTTTTCTAATTAAAGCATCAGTTTTGGTATCAACAGCACTTGTTGAGTCGTCAAGAATAAGAATTTTAGGTTGCTTTAACAATGCTCTTGCAATACAAAGCCTTTGTTTTTGCCCGCCAGACACGTTTGCACCGCCTTGTTCAATGTGTTTGTCAAGGTTAAAAGTGCTTATTTGTGCAAGGCGTAAAACCTGTTCAATTTGCTCGTCAGTGGCATCTTTGTTGCCCCATTTCATATTATCACGAACACTGCCAGAGAATAAAACGTTTTTTTGCAAAACCATAGCAACCGCATCTCTTAAAGTGTCCAAATCATAGTCTTTAACGTCCACGCCCGAAATCTTAACGCTTCCGCTTAAAGTATCGTAAAGGCGAGGGATAAGGCTAACGAGAGTTGATTTACTGCTACCCGTTGACCCGATAATTCCAATCGTTTGCCCGCTTTCAATTTTCAAGTTGACGTCTTGCAAAATCAAGTGTTCAGACTTTTCTGAATACTTAAAATTTACGTTGGAAAATTCAATACTGCCGTCTTTAATTTCTTTAACAGCATTTTCAGGTGAGGTTATAGTGCTTTGTTCGTTCAAGACTTCGGCAATACGTTTTGCACTTGCCGTTGACATAATAAAGGTCACGAAAATCATAGAAAGCATCATTAAACTCATAAGCATTTGGAAAGAGTAGGACATAAAACTTTGAAGTTCAGTCCACTTAAGCAAGGTTTCTTTTGAATTAATAATCATCATAGAGCCGATAACGTAAATTGCAATCAAACTTCCATAAGTGCAGAAGTTCATAAGTGGTGTGTTAAGTGCAATAATTTTTTCCGCTCTTGTAAAGTCGTTTTTAACGTTAGATGACGCTTTTTCAAACTTTTGCTTTTCAAAATCTTCCCTAACGTAAGACTTTACAACACGCATACCTTTAATATTTTCTTCAACAGATTCGTTAAGTTTGTCGTACTTTTTGAAAATTTTATTAAAGAAAGGTATAGCCCTTGACATAATAAGAATTAAACCGATGGCCAAAAGTGGTGTTGTGCAAACAAATATTAACGCCATTTTAGCGTTGATAATAAATGACATTGTTAGCGAGAATATAAGCATAAATGGCGAGCGAACGGCAGTTCTTATTACCATCATATAACTCATTTCCACGTTGGTGACGTCGGTTGTCATTCTGGTCACTAAACTTGACGATGAAAATTTGTCAATGTTAGAAAAAGAAAAGTCTTGGATTTTATAATACATATCTTTTCTTAAATTTTTAGCAAAACCGCTTGATGCAATTGCACAGTATTTACCTGATAAAAAACCACATAATAACGATAGGAAAGCACAAGTGATTAACACGCCACCAAAGAACAATATTGTAAGCAAAAGTTCAGGTCTTCCGTCACTTGATAATAAGAATAAAACCTTTTTTACTAACAGCGATGGGGAAGAGCCGTCAGGCGTTCCTGAAAGAAAACGCATTGCCTCTAAAAGCAAACTCATAATCCAAGGGATTAAGCATTCTAAAACAACTTCCATAGCAACGAAAAGCGGTGCTAAAATAGAAGGTTTTTTATATTCACGGATTGAGCGAGATAAGGTTTTAACAGATTGAATAAAACCTGTTGAATTAGTGTTTTGTTTACGCATTAATTATCTCCTTTTTAAAAATATCTGCAATAAATTGTATTGACGGAAAGTTGAAAGAACGCTTAAGTTCTTTTGGGTATAAAATAAAGTTTAAAGTTGCACCTTGAATAATTGAGTTATAAAGTCTTGCACAGTCTCTTGCCGAATATTTGTCGTTAAAATCGCCAAGAGCAATGCCTTGCTCAAAAAACTCGGTCATTCTTAAATGAGGTGGGACTTTATCTTTTGGTGGCATAACGCCCATTTCAGCCTTTTCAAAAATGCGTGAAACGAAAAAGTAATACCTATAAGCAAAAATTTCATCGTTTTTCATATTTGAAAAAGTATATTCAGTTAGTTTAATAAGTTTGTCAACGTAATTTGAGTTTTCTTCCAAAACCTTGTCTAAAAAATACATCATATGATGCCCACGTGATTCGCAAACGGCATCAAACAACTCTTTTTTGTTCTTAAAATAATGGTAAAATAAGCCGTGGCTACACTTGGCTTTTTTAACTATATCGTTTATTGTTGCCGAGTGATAACCCTTTTTACAAAAGACTTTTAAAGCACTTAAAACAAGTTCGTTTTTTCGTGCATCGGCAATAGTTAAATTTTGATTTTTTTTCTTTTCCATATTCGCCTTTTTTGAGAAAAAATATTAAAAAATTGACACCAAAGTCAACACGTATTTATTATAACAATTGCTATAAAAAATGTCAACGATATGATAGGGGGAAATGCAAAAAATTGACACAAAAGTCAACAAAATTTTAAGGTTGTTATACCGCAAAAAATCGACAAATTTATTGAAAAAGTATAGATAAAAATTTATCTATAAAGTTGACACTTATTAATAATTAGTGTATAATAAACAAATAGTGGAAAATTGTACTTAAATGGATGAAGAAGTTATGAAAAATTTTTTTACAAGTGAAAGCGTGACAAGTGGTCACCCAGATAAATTATGTGACAACGTTTCAGACGCTGTTTTAGATGCTTACTTAAGTCAAGACCCAATGTCAAGGGTTGCATGCGAATGTTCGGCAACCACACAATTTTTGCTCATTATGGGCGAAATAACTTCAAATGCAACAGTTGACGTTAAAAAGGTCGCAAGAGATGTTATTGCTAAAATTGGTTATACCGATAAAAACACAGGGTTCAGTGCTGATGACGTTGAAATTTTGGTTAAGTTAAACAAACAAAGCCCAGACATTGCACTTGGCGTTGATAATTCTATCGAAGCAAAAGATGGTGGCGATGCGTTTGACAAGTTGGGTGCTGGCGACCAAGGTATTATGTTTGGTTATGCTTGTTCGGAAACTGAAGAACTTATGCCACTTCCTATTAGCCTTTCACATAAACTTTGTGCCAAACTTGAACAAGTTAGAAAAGACGGGGAACTTTCGTATTTAAGACCTGATGGGAAGGGACAAGTGACCGTTGAATATTTTAAGGGCGAGCCAAAAAGGATAGATGCCGTTGTATTGTCATCACAACACGACAGCACTATTTCAACCGAGCAGTTGAGAAAGGACTTAAAAAAGCACGTTATCGATGAAGTTTTGCCAAAAGAATATTTGGATGAAAACACCAAATATTTTATCAACCCAACGGGCAGGTTTGAAGTTGGTGGCCCAACTGGTGACTCTGGACTTACGGGCAGAAAAATTATCGTTGATACATATGGCGGAAAATGTCCACACGGCGGTGGTGCGTTTAGTGGAAAGGACCCAACGAAAGTTGACCGTTCAGCAGCATATATGGCAAGATACGTTTGCAAAAACATCGTTGCTTCAGGGCTTGCAAAAGAATGCCAAATTCAACTTGCTTATGCAATCGGCGTTGCAAAACCTGTTTCTGTTTTGGTTAATACTTTTGGAACGGGCAAATTAAGTGACGAGCAGTTAGCCCAAATCGTTGTTAAAGAATTTGATTTAAGACCATCTGCAATAATTGAAAAACTTTCCTTAAGAAAACCTGTTTATTCTCAAACGGCAAGTTATGGCCATTTTGGAAAGCAAGGCTTTACTTGGGAACAAACCGACATGGTAGAAACGCTTAAAAAGTATTTATAAAATGAAAATTTTTCAAAGCATAAAAAGTTTTGTTAAAAAATATTTTTTCAATCCCACTTGGCGATGTTTAGTTTGTGGGAAGGAAGTTTTTGAAAAAGAACGTTTTTGTGAAGAGTGCATTAAAACTTTACCTTTTAACGACGGGCCAATTTGTGCCCATTGTGGAAGAAAGACTGTTGCATTTACAGAGTATTGCTCAACTTGTAAAAACGTTTTAACCGATTTGGATATGTGTAGAAGTGCTTTTTCTTATCAATATCCTATGAGCAAACTTATAAAAGACGCTAAATATAACAATGCCAAATATTTAATCGAATATTTTGCAGAGCAATTGTCGTTGGTTTATTTGCAAAACTATTTCAATGCCGATTGTTTAGTGTATATTCCTATGACCGAAAAGGCAGAGAAAAAGCGTGGCTATAACCAATCGCAGATTTTATCAGAAAAACTTTCGGCTTTAATCAACGTTCCTGTAATAAACGCCGTTAAAAAGGTAAAGGACACCAAGCGTCAAGCAACCTTATCCCGTGCGGATAGATTAAAGAATTTAGACGGTGCGTTCAGGGTTGTTGACAAAAAGGCGGTCAAGGATAAAAACGTGCTTATAGTTGACGACGTTTCGACAACGGGTGCAACGGCACAAGTTATAGCATCAAGATTAAAAAAGGCTGGTGCAAAAACGGTAAAACTTATAACCGTGTGCAGTACGCCACCTATTGACAAATATTAAAAGTAAAGGAGAAGATAATGGGACTATTTAGATATATTCTCGGTGGAGAAGGTCGCCGTAATCTAAAGAAATTAGATAAACTTGCAGATAAGGTTTTATCATTAGATGAAAAATATTCCAAATTTACTGATGAAGAATTAAAAGAACAAACTGATTTTTTCCGTGGCAGGCTAAAGGCGGGCGAAACGCTTGACGATATTTTGTGCGATGCTTTTGCAGTTGCAAGGGAAGCCGCTTACAGAGTTCTTAATATGAAGCACTATAAAGTGCAAATAATCGGTGGAATATGCTTGCACCAAGGCAGAGTTGCCGAAATGAAAACGGGTGAAGGTAAAACGCTTGTTGCAACCTTACCTGCATACCTTAACGCATTGAGCGGAAAAGGCGTTCACATTGTCACTGTCAACGACTATTTGGCAAGCCGTGACGCAGAGTGGATGGGCAAGGTGTATAAATTTTTAGGCTTAACCGTTGGTGTTGCCGTGACTGGTATGCAAGATGCTGATAAGCAAAAGGCTTATGCTTGCGACATTACTTATGGCACTAACAACGAAATGGGCTTTGACTATTTAAGAGACAACCTTAAAACAAAGGTAGAGCAAATGGTTCAAAGACCACTTAACTTTGCAATCGTGGACGAAGTGGACTCTATCTTAATCGACGAAGCAAGAACACCGCTTATTATTTCAGGTAAAGGTCAAGAATCTAGCGATAAATATATCACTGCAAACAGATTTGTTAAAACGCTTGTTTTAGACAAAGACTTTACCATTGACATTAAGGAAAAGAGCGTTCAAATTACTGAAACGGGTGCTAAAAAGGCTGAAAGTTTCTTTGGCTTAAACAGTTTTGCAGACATTGAAAACGCAACCCTTTCACACCATATCCAACAAGCCTTAAAGGCAAACTTTATATTTAAGCGTGATAGTGATTACGTTGTTTCTGACGGCGAAGTTATTATCGTTGATGAGTTTACCGGAAGACTTATGATTGGCAGGAGATATTCTGACGGTTTACATCAAGCAATCGAAGCAAAAGAAAGCGTAAAAATCAGAAACGAAAATAAAACTTATGCAACCATAACTTTCCAAAACTATTTCCGCCTTTACAAAAAACTTTCTGGTATGACGGGTACTGCAAAGAGTGAAGAAGAAGAGTTTAGGGCAATTTATGGTTTAGACGTTTTGGAAATTCCAACCAATAAACCTGTTGCAAGAAAAGACTTGCCAGACGTTATCTATAAAACTGCAACCGGCAAAAATAGAGCGATTATCAAAGAAATCGTTGAAAGACACAAAAAAGGTCAACCTATCTTGGTTGGTACCGTGACCGTTGAAAAATCCGAAGAAATTTCTAAATTGTTGATAAGAAACGGCGTTAAACACAACGTGTTGAACGCTAAAAACCACGCACGTGAAGCAGATATCGTTGCACAAGCAGGCAGACTTGGTGCTGTCACTATTGCAACAAATATGGCTGGTCGTGGTACGGATATTTTGCTTGGTGGCAACCCAGAATTTTTGGCAAAGAGAAAGTTAAGAGAAGAAGGCGTCACTGACGACGTCATTGAACTTGCAACTTCGTTTGTTTCAAACGTTCCAGAAGACGTTATGGCTGTTAGGGAACATTATAATGAAGTTTATAGCAAACTTAAAGAACAAACCGACCAAGAAAAAATCAAGGTTATTGAGGCTGGTGGTTTGCACATTTTAGGTACCGAAAGGCATGAGTCACGCCGTATCGACAACCAACTTCGTGGTAGAAGTGGTCGTCAAGGCGATGAAGGTTCATCAATCTTCTTTATTTCGCTTGAAGACGATTTGGCAAAGCGTTTTGGTGGCGAAAAAATGCAAAGAATTTACGAGTTCTTCAAGGTTGATGAAAATCAGCCTATCCAATCAAAAATGCTTTCAAGAAGTGTTGAAAATGCCCAAAGAACGATTGAAGGCAAAAACTTTGGTATAAGAAAACATGTTTTAGAATATGATGACGTTATGAATAAGCAACGTGAAGTTATGTACGCTGAAAGAATGAAAGTTATTAAAGATGAAGACGTGCATAAAGACATATTAAACCTTATTCCAGACTTTGTTAGATACGTTGTAAGTTCAGCAATCGATAACGAAAATAAACCAAACACTTGGGATTTAGAAGCACTTAACAATGCAATTGAATTAAAATTGTTGCCAAAAGATAGCAACTTTGTCACCAAGGAAAGAACAAACAATTGGGATTACGAATACCTTTTAGAAAAATTGACAGAAGAAACCATAAGAGTTTATGAAGAAAAGATAGCAAGGTACGCAGAACAAGGCATTGTATTTACCGAAATTGAAAGAATGGTGCTTTTACGCAACATTGATACTAAATGGATTGACCATATTGACTCTATGGACCAACTCCGCAAAGGTATCAGTTTAAGAAGTTATGGCAACGTGGACCCTGTTTTAGAGTATAAGAAAGAAGGTTTTGAAATGTTTGAAGACTTAACGGCTTCAATTCAAGACGATACAATCACGTTGTTGTTGAAGGCAGAATTGCAAAAAATTCCATCACCACAAGAGAAAAAGCAAGACTTGCAAACCAATCAATCTGGACCTATTATGCCAAAAAAGGCAGTTAAAAAAGAAATAGGCAGAAACGATACTTGCCCTTGCGGTTCGGGTAAAAAGTACAAGAACTGTTGTGGTCAAGATAAATAAGCGATATAGGACGGTCGAAAGAGCGTCCTTTATGCAATTAAGGAGTTAAAATGTTAAAATCTGAAGAATATAAACTCAAAATCAAAGAATTAAAAGGTATCCTTTTGGAAACGGGACACTCTCTTTGACCTCTCTGCACTAAAAAAAGAGTTGGAAGAAAAAACCCGTTTGTCTGAAACGCCTGAAGTTTATACAGACCTAGCAAAATCTCAACAAATTCTAAAAGAGATAGCAAGTTTAAATAATAAAGTCAGTGCTTTTGACAAGGCTGAAAAAACTATTGAAGATGCACTTTCAATTATTGAACTTGCCGAAGAAGAAAATGATGAAAGCATTTTAGATGAAATTGAAACCGAGTTAAAAGCGGTTGAAAAAGACATAGAAGAAATGCGACTTGCTTCATTACTTAAAGGCAAGTATGACAAACTTAACGCCCTTTTAACCTTACACTCTGGGGCGGGCGGAACAGAGGCGTGTGATTGGACGGAAATGCTATACAGAATGTATATGTATTACGCTGAAAAGAACGGCTACTCTTTGACCGAACTAGATAGGTTAGAAGGCGATGAAGCGGGTATAAAGTCAGTTTCGTTTAAGATTGAAGGCGATTGTGCATATGGATATTTAAAGGCTGAAAAAGGCGTGCATAGATTGGTTAGAATTTCGCCTTTTGACGCTAATAAAAGAAGGCACACTTCGTTTGCGTCGCTTGAAGTTATGCCTGAAATTCAAGATGAAGGCGAAATCAAGGTCAATCAAGAAGACTTAAAGATAGATACTTATAGAGCGTCAGGTGCGGGCGGCCAACACGTTAATAAAACCGATTCTGCAATTAGAATAACGCATATCCCAACGGGCATAGTTGTCGCTTGCCAAAACGAGCGTAGCCAAACCCAAAACAAAGAAATGGCAATGCGTATGCTTATAAGTAAACTTATCGAAAAGCGTGAAGCCGAAAGAATGGAACGTGACCAAGATATTAAAGGCGAAATTAAAAAAATAGAGTGGGGCAGTCAAATAAGAAGTTATGTGTTTTGCCCATACACGCTAGTAAAAGACCACAGAACAGGCTTTGAAATAAGCGACGTTGATTCTGTTATGAACGGAAATATTCAAGGATTTATAAACGATTACTTAAAGAAATCACAATGAGTTATTTTGAAAGGATAAAAGAATATAAAATTAAAGAAAGCCCTATAATTATGGGCATAGAAACGTCGTGCGATGAAACTGCCGTTGCAATTATCAAAAACGGCAGAGAAATTCTCGCTGATGAAATTATCAGTTCGGCAACCGAGCACGCAAAGTTTGGCGGTGTCGTGCCTGAAATAGCATCAAGAACTCACACGACGGCTATTTTAACTGCAACTAAAAATGCACTAGATAAGGCGGGACTAACGCTAAACGATATAGATGCGTTCGCCGTCACCCAAGGTGCAGGGCTTTTAGGTGCACTTTTAGTTGGTGTGTCGTTTGCAAAATCACTTGCCTTTTCAACGGGTAAGCCTTTAATTCCAGTCAGTCATATAAGGGGGCATATTTCCGCTTCATATTTAGCCGATAAAAAGTTGGAGCCACCATTTATCACAATACTTGCAAGTGGTGGGCATACCGCAATTGTTGCCGTTGAGGATTATTATAATATAAACGTTTTGGGCAGTACTTTAGACGATGCTGTTGGTGAAGCGTTTGATAAGGTTGCAAGGGTTTTGGGGTTAAGTTATCCAGGCGGACCAAACGTTGAAAGACTTGCAAAGGAAGGTAAAAACGTTATTGCTCTACCCAAAATGCTTAAAAACTATAACGGTGGCGAATTTGATTTTTCTTATAGTGGCTTAAAAACAGCAGTTATAAACTACGTGCATAACCAAACTGCAAAAGGCGAAAGCGTAAATAAGGCAGACGTTGCGTGCAGTTTTCAATGCTCGGCAATCGACGTGCTTATTGATAAAGCCGTGCTTGCAAGCAAAAAGTTTGGCTATAAAACCATTTGTGTTTCGGGTGGTGTTGGTGCAAACGGATATTTAAGAGAAAAATTAACTGAAAGGGCAAATAAAGAAAAAATTAAACTTGTTTTGCCAGAAAAAAGATATTGTACGGATAACGGTGCAATGATAGGTGCAGAAGGCTACTTGCAGTATAAAAAAGGTAATTTTGCTAATTTAGAGTTAAACGCATCAGCCGTTATACCGCTTAAATAAAGAGTAAAAATCGCTAGGTAAAACCTAGCGTTTTTTTAGTATTATATATGTCCTTAATTCTTTAAAGGGATTTTAAGGCATTTTCGTCAAAATAATTTGGTGATTTTTTTAATAAAAATAGATCGCAAGAAAAGTGCAAAAAAGGGGCTAAATTGCACTAAAAACATATAAAAAAGCCCCAAAACTGGCAATATCAAGCTGAGATAAAAGGCTTAGTCTCCGTCTTCTAAAATTTGAAAAGTTCCCAAAAGTTCCCTAGGAGTTTGGGCAATTTTGGGTGATTGGTATGGAAAAAAGGTAGCTTTTTGTTTCAGTTTTTATTATTTTAAAACAGCAGTTATCTCTTGGTTTCTATACAATTATTAAAAAATATATAGGAGGAAGCAGAATGTCTTGATAAACTTTAAGTTGTTGAATATTCTTTTTTTTCATACAGAAAAAAGAGCTTGCTAACTTCGAGGAGTTTTCAAAAATGATGAACAATTAAGAAAATTTAACGAAATATAATTAAACATAAAAAAGGTGATTAACAAGGAGTAAAGGGCTGAGCTATTATGTTTCGCCCTTTATTTGTTGTTAATATTAAAAACAATTGAAAAAAGTGGCAAAAAAAGGTATAATGTAAGTATTAACAATGCTATTCTTGTGATAAAGATAAATAATAGGGGAAGATAAATGATAAATTTATACGAATTATTAAACATCAAAGAAGAAGATTTTTGCAATTATAAAGTGCATTTTGCAACAGGCTCTAACGATAAAAAAGCACCATATAATGCTTTTCTAATTGATGGCTTTAAGGAATGGCAAGAATGTCAAACCAACAAAAATTTTGGTAGAGAATATATTTTGTCTTTAATTTATTACGATAAAGATATTTGGATGTTCGGTGGCATATATAACGTTTTACCAGTTCAACCTATTCCAATTTCAAGAGATAACGGATGGACTGGCTGGAAATATGAAACTGAATTAACGGATTGTGCGACTGACTACATAGGTAGAGC
>JAEIGA010004253.1_pt1 | contig 22166 bp, 13 predicted proteins | sample 9270691 | NCBI WGS metagenome assembly JAEIGA01 (sample SAMN17057246, study PRJNA624740) | gut metagenome | biome: biome; isolation source: fecal sample | host: Bos grunniens | place: China: Xizang | collected 2019 | reverse complement strand
TTCTATCGACACTAGCTCAGTTCAGTACGAGAACGACTCACTCATGCGTAAGGTAAGAGGCTGCGACGACTACGGTATCGCATGCTGCGTATCATACCAGGCAATCGGTAAGGCAATCCAGTTCTTCGGAGCACGTGCCAACCTCGCCAAGGCTCTCCTCCTCGCTATCAACGGCGGACGTTGCGAGAACACAGGCACACTCATGATCGAGGGCATCAAGCCGCTTTCAAGCGATGTTCTTGACTTCGATGAGGTAATGGACAACTACAAGAAGGTCCTCCACGAGGTTGCTCGCGTTTACAACGAGACAATGAACATCATCCACTTCATGCATGACAAGTATGACTATGAGAGATCACAGATGGCGTTCATCGATACAAACCCTACAATCAACCTCGCATATGGTGTAGCTGGTCTTTCAATCGTTGCAGACTCACTCTCAGCGATCAAGTACGCAAAGGTAACAGCTGTACGCAACGCAGACGGTCTCACAGAGGGCTTCAACATCGAGGGCGAGTTCCCAATGTTCGGTAACGACGACGACAAGGTTGACGTACTCGCACGCGACGTTGTTCAGTTCTTCGACACTGAGCTCTGCGCACGCAAGGTTTACAAGGGAGCACAGCCTACCCTCTCACTCCTTACAATCACTTCAAACGTAATGTACGGAAAGAAGACAGGTGCTACTCCAGACGGTAGAGGCAAGGGCGTTGCTTTCGCACCAGGTGCAAACCCAATGCACGGCCGTGACACTCACGGAGCGATCGCGTCACTCTCATCAGTAGCAAAGCTCGACTACCACGATGCTAAGGACGGTATTTCTAACACATTCTCAATCGTGCCTAAGTCTCTCGGCCCAACTAACGAGGACAAGCTCGATAACCTCATCACTTTGATGGACGGTTACTTCTCGAAGGGTGCACACCACCTCAACGTGAACGTCCTCAACAGAGAGATGCTCGAGGATGCAATGGAGCACCCTGAGAAGTATCCACAGCTTACTATCCGCGTTTCAGGATACGCTGTAAACTTCATCAGACTCAGCCGTGAGCACCAGCTCGAGGTGATTTCAAGAACATTCCACGAGTCACTCAGATAATAATGATAAGGGTTCACTCTTACGAATCTATGGGAACATACGACGGGCCGGGACTTAGGCTCGTCGTATTTCTTCAGGGCTGTCCGTTCAAATGCCTCTATTGCGCCAACCCGGATACGATAGCATTCGAGGGCGGAGAGCTGACAGAAGTAGAGCACATCGTCAATATGGCTGTCAGCCAGAAACCGTTCTTCGGAAGAAGAGGCGGCATAACCTTCTCAGGCGGAGAGCCTACAATGCAGGCTAAGGAACTTCTTCCACTCTATGCCAGACTCAAGGAGGAAGGCATCCACATCTGCATCGACACCAACGGAGGTGGATGGAACAGCGACATCGAGGAGCTGTTCCGACAGACTGACCTCGTACTTCTGGACTGCAAGCAGTTCAATGACGCAAGACACAAGGAACTGACAGGACGCAGCAACGAGCAGACACTGAAGACGGCACAGTGGCTTGAGGAAAACGAAAAGCCATTCTGGCTCAGATATGTGCTTGTACCAGGGATCAGTGACTTTGAGGAGGACATCAGAGCGCTTGGAGAGCACTTCAAGGATTACAAGATGCTTCAGAGGGTCGAGATCCTTCCATACCATACTCTCGGAATCCACAAGTACGAGACTATGGGACAGGAGTATAAGTTGAAAGACACCAAGACAAACACTCCAGAGCAGCTTGATAGAGCCATGGCGTTGTTCAATGAATATTTCGACTGCGCAGTCTTGAATTAACCTGGCGCCCAATCCACTACAAATCAACCACTTACAGAAACCGCGTGCTCCCTTTTAGCAGCACGCGGTTTCTGTATCCTATTGATTATTAATAGGTTGAGCGCCAGGGTATTTTATTTATATGTTTTTCGTATATTTGTCTGCATGAAAAAAGATGTTGCACTGGTTCTGTCCAGCGGCGGGCCGCGAGGATGGGCATATATCGGAGCCATCGAGGAACTCGTAAGCAGAGGATACAACATTACTTCTGTAGCGGGCACATCCATAGGCTCCCTCATAGGCGGCATTTATGCAGCCGGACGCCTTGACGATGTGAAAGACTGGCTGTTCACTCTGGATGCATGGAAAGTCTTCCACCTCATGGACATTTCACTCAGCAAGAACCATCTTGTCAAAGGAGACAAGGTGATTGAAGCCTTGAAGGAAATAGTTCCAGATGTCAACATCGAAGACCTCAACATTCCATATAGAGCAGTCGCAGCTGACCTTTATACAGGCGAGGAAGTCGTATTCGACAGAGGCCCTCTTTTCGAGGCTATCAGAGCATCCATTTCAATACCATCACTGTTCAGGCCCGTCAAATATGGGTACAGGACACTCGTTGATGGCGGCATTGTAAACACTATGCCTTTGGACAGGGTCGTCAGAAACGGCAACGACATCCTCGTGGCATTCGATGTCAACGACGTGGATGTGGACAGCATCAGACAGACACTGATAACAGAGGCACGAATGGCGGAAGAAAGGAAAGAGGAAGAAAAGGAACTGGAGGAAGAGACCAGAAGTGTGATCAAAGCTGTACGAAGCAATACAGCACTGACCTTTGCAGAAAAGCTCAGTCTTGCCAGCGAACAAGGCCGCAAGGTCCTTTCACATAAACTCAAGGACGAGGAGCCGGAACCTGCGCTCTTCTACGAGGACAACTATTATAGCATATTGTCCAGGACATTCTCCATCATGAATCATATGCTGGCCAAGATTGCGGCTGAAAGATATAAGCCTGATGTGCTGGTCAAGATGCCGTTTGATGCATACGGGGAGATCAGCGACTATGCCAAGGCGGAGGAAATATCGCAGAGAGGACGGGAGCTGATGAAGGCCGCCTTAGACAAATACGAAAACCATAACAACTAAACATATGCTAAGAAAAATCAGAATCATTCTTGCGTCCATCTTCTTTGTAGGCGTAACCTTGCTGTTCCTTGATTTCACAGGAACACTTCACGCTTGGCTGGGATGGATGGCAAAGGTGCAGTTCCTGCCTGCAGTGCTGGCTATGAACTTCGGCATCGTGGCAGTACTTCTTGTGCTGACACTCCTTTTCGGTAGAGTCTATTGTTCCGTAATATGCCCGCTTGGCATCATGCAGGACATCATTTCCTGGATTCATGGAAAGACCAAGAAGAAGAACCGTTTCCGCTTCAGTTATTCTCCCGCCAAGAACTGGCTCAGATTCGTCGTGCTCGTGCTGTTCAGCGTTGCGCTTGCACTTGGAGTCCACTCACTCGTAGCGCTTGTTGCGCCATATAGCACATACGGACGCATCGCATCCAACCTTCTTGCACCGCTCTATCAGCTTGGCAACAACTTCTTCGCATGGATCGCGGAAAGGGTTGGCAGCTATGCATTCTATAGCGTGGAAGTGTGGATCAAGTCTGCAGCTACATTTGCCGTAGCAGCTGTTACTCTCGTAGTGGTAGGATTCCTCGCATGGAAGCACGGAAGGACATGGTGCAACACCATCTGTCCTGTTGGAACCATCCTCGGATTCTTCTCACGCTTCAGCCTCTTTGCACCTGTGATCGACACAGAGAAGTGCCGCAACTGCGGACTCTGCGGAAAGCAGTGCAAAGCTGCCTGCATCAACATGAAGGAGCATAATATCGACTACAGCCGCTGCGTTGCCTGCATGGACTGCATCGACACATGCAAGGACGGAGCTATACATTACGCATTGAGAAAGCGCGGCAAACAATCAGAACCGAAGTCAACAGACACAGGCCGCAGAGCGTTCGTCATATCTACAGCCATTGCCGGAACCGCTGTGGCAGCGAAAGCCCAGGACATGAAGGTGGATGGTGGTCTGGCAGCAATTGAAAGAGCACAGAAACCAGAAAGACAGACTCCGCTTGTACCGGCAGGTTCGCTTAGTCTGAAGAACTTCAGCGACCACTGTACTGCATGCCAGCTGTGCGTAAGCGTCTGCCCTAACCAGGTACTCAGACCTTCTACGTCACTGCTCACCCTCATGCAGCCTGAGATGTCATATGAAAGAGGCTATTGCCGTCCAGAGTGCAACAAGTGCTCACAGGTTTGTCCTGCTGGAGCGATCAAGCCTATAACCATAGAAGAGAAGTCTTCAATCCAGATCGGCCATGCAGTGGTATGCCTTGACAACTGCGTCGTGAACACAGACGAGGTCAGCTGCGGCAACTGCGCACGCCATTGCCCTGCAGGAGCAATACGCATGGTGAAAAAGAATCCGGATGACGAAAACTCACTCAGAATACCTGTTGTGAATGAGGAGAGATGTATCGGCTGCGGCGCATGCGAAAACCTCTGCCCTGCAAGACCGTTTACCGCCATCCACGTGGAGGGTCATGAAATTCATAAAGACATCTAGACTATGAAAAAGAATATAGATAGAAGAGAGTTCCTCAAGAGAGCAGGAGCTGCCGGCATCATCACAGCCGGACTTGGCGGCATCGCCGGATGCAAGAGCGCCACCGGCGAGACTGCACCACAGGCTGGCGAAGGCGAAATGACATACAGGACCAACCCTGGCAACGGAGACGTTGTCAGCATCCTCGGATACGGCTGCATGCGCTGGCCAATGATCAAGGATGAGAACGGAAAGGATATCGTTGACCAGGAGACAACAAACAGACTCGTGGACTACGCGATCGAGCATGGTGTAAACTATTTCGACACAGCGCCCGTATATCTCCAGGGTCAGAGTGAGAAGGCTACAGGAATCGCCTTGAAGCGCCATCCGCGCGAAAGCTATTTCATCGCGACCAAGCTCTCCAACTTCAGCAACCATAGCCGTGAGAACTCATTGGAGATGTATAGAAAATCATTCGAGAATCTCCAGACAGACTACATAGATTACTATCTGCTCCATAGCCTCAGCGGATACGAGGCATTCTATCAGAGATATGTAGAGAACGGCGTGATCGACTTCCTCCTCGAGGAGCGCAAGGCAGGCCGCATCCGTAACCTCGGATTCTCGTTCCACGGTTCACCAGAGGGTTGGGACGCATTGATGGCCACACACGAGCAGTATCATTGGGACTTCGTCCAGATCCAGCTCAACTATGTGGACTGGACTCATGCAGGTGCAAGAAACGCCAACGCTCAGTACCTCCAGCAGGAGCTTGACAAGAGGGGCATCCCATCTATCATCATGGAGCCGCTGCTTGGCGGACGCCTCTCTAAAGTCCCTCAGCATATCGCTGACAGACTCAAGGAGCGTAACCCTGAAGGAAGCGTGGCATCATGGGCCTTCCGCTTTGCCGGCACACCGGAAGGTGTCCTGTGCGTACTCAGCGGCATGACCTACATGGAGCACCTGCAGGATAACGTGAAGACATACTCCCCTCTCGACGCTCTCGATGAGAAGGAGCTTGCATTCCTGGAGGAAACTGCTGAACTGATGCAGAACTACCCTACCATTCCTTGCAACGACTGCAAATACTGTATGCCATGCCCTTACGGCATTGACATCCCTGCAATCCTCCTGCACTACAACAAGTGTGTGAACGCCGGAGAGATCGCAAGCAGCATAGAGAATGAAAACTACAAGGAGGCAAGAAGAGCATACCTGGTCAGCTACGACAGAGCGATTCCAAAGCTTCGTCAGGCAGACCGCTGCATCGGATGCAAAGCCTGCATGGCCCACTGCCCTCAGAGCATCAACATCCCTCACGAGATCCACAAGATCAGCTCCTACATTGAAAAACTCAGAAAGAATGAACTATAATATAGTAATGGGCCAGCATGAAAACTGGCCCATTACTATATTATAGAGGATTCTGGAGAAGTTTTCCCTTAGCCAGATCTATCTCTTCCTTAGGTATCTGAAGCACAGTCCTTCCATCCTGAGGACCAACAGAAAACCCATCCTTGACAACCGTCAGACCGTTCCTCCAATAGTCGAAGGCAATCTGTCCTTCACCGAAGAGTTCCTTTCTTCGTTCATCAAGAATATCATTCACGGTTACAGAAGACACATCCTCATATCCCTGAATCCTGTTGCGACGCAACATATTGACATATGATGCAGCATCCGCTCCGGTCCTATACGCGGCCTCTGCCGCAATCAGCACAGCCTCCGACAGGCGGAACACCTTGACATTAGTCGTATAGGCAGGTACTGAAGCGCCTGCATTGCCGGGGTATTTGAGAGGATAATAGCCTGTGTTGTAATCCGGATCGCCGGACGGAGCCACGCTGTAATCAGCGACAGCCTGAGACCTCACATCGGAAGGATCTTCCTGCAGCCATGCATAGAAATCCGGCGACACGCCGTACTCGGAATAACCCCTTGGAGATGCGTAATAACCCGGTGCATATCGCTGCGGATTGTATGTATCCGTCTGGAGATATTCCATCACAACCTCATCTGCACCCTCCTGCGACCATGATTTCATGTAATTGTCGATGGTGTACAGTCTGTATGGTGATTCGTTTATCAGTTCCTCGGCATCATCAAGAGCCGCCTGCCAGTTGCCGGCATAAAGGTTTGCGCGGGCGCGCAGGGCAAGGGCTGCCCAGTAGTTCATGTGGCCTGTATTCCTGTCCATGTTAAGACCGCTGTCTACTGCCTTTGTAAAGTCACTTATGATGAAATCGTACGTATCCTCAAGACTGGCTCTTTCACCTATATGATCAATATCGAAAACCTTGTCAGACAAGACTATACCCATATTGTTGGGATTACCCGAAGTAGGTATCGGAGCAAAGAATGTCGCAAGGTGGAAATGGAAGAGTCCACGCATTGCGTACAGCTCTGCAACATATGGCGCAACCGCCTCCTGATCTTCAAGCAAGGCTGCCTTTTCAAGCGCATTATTTATGCTTGCGATCGCCGCATACAGATAGAAATAAGCATTATAGGTATCGTTCGCAGTCATGGAGAACTGGGCCAGACGCGACGCACTCTGTCCTGATGACGCAGGCTGATACGAATCCGGACCTGTCAGGTCGGCATAGATGGCCATCTCCGAGGCCACGGTCAGCATCGTGCCGTATGTAGCGACATAGTATGCTCCGTTCACTGCGTTTGCAAGGTCGTCTACGCTCGTAATCGCGGTGTCGACGGTAACTGCAGTCGAAGGATCCTGATCAAGAGCATCACAGGAACCCAGCATGACGACTGCCGGCAGTATGTATATTAACTTTTTCATTTTATAACAGATTAATTATAAAACAGATTGCCACGGCCCTTCGGGCCTCGCAACGACGTATGGGGTTATAACGTAATGTTCACACCGAAGATGAAGGATTTGGTCACAGGGACATCGGCCGTACGATAGCCGTTGATGGCCACGTCAGGGTCTATGTCCGGCGTTGCAGACCAGATCATGAACGGATTGATCATCCTGAAATACAGCCTCAAGGCACTGATGATTTCTGTATTCGGTACATTGAAGCCGAAGGTGACCTCCCTCATCCTTATGTTGTCAGTGGACTTTATCAGTCTGCTTGAAAACCTGTCCCAACGGTAAGGATTGTTCATTATCGGCTTAGGGAACTTCGCGTCAGTGTTCTGCGGTGTCCAATAGTCCGCAGCGTCATCGGCCGCATTCATGGATGCCGCACGGAAACCGTCCGAATGGGTGAAGTATCCCGGATAGTCGAACAGCGAGCCTCCGAACTGATATGAAATAAGGAATGAGATGTCGAACATGTCATCCAGGAAAGTCATCCTGTTGGTGATGCCTCCGACAAAATCCGGCAAAGCCTTGCCCACTATCGTACTCCCCGCCTCTGTGTAATAGTTGGTCACGCCTTTGGAATGATCCTCAGGATCCACCCAGAACTCTCCCAATCCATTTTCCGGGTCAACTCCCTTCCATACAGGAAGATAGAACGAGTACATAGGTTCGCCTTCCCTATGGATATACATGCCACCGTCGCCATAGATTATATCGCCGCCACCGTTAGGAAGACTCTCCACAGTAGACCTCTGCCATGTAAAGTTGAAGTCAGTGGACCATGTGAAGTTACGCAGGTCGATGTTGAGCGAACTGAACTCGAACTCTATGCCCTGGTTGAGCAGGTTACCGACATTCGATGTATAGCTGCTGAAGCCGGTCACGGCAGAAGCGGGCATATTGAAGATAAGCGAACTGGTATACTTGTTATAATATTCCAGCGCGATATCTATCCTCTGGTACATGTTCCAGTCGAATCCCACATTGAAATTGCGCGACTTCTCCCAGCCGAGGGCGTTGTTCTCCGGATTGCTCCAGTATATTCCCGAACCGGTTCCATATCCGCCACTTGCAGAGTACAGGCCTTTGTAGGCATAGTACTCTGCCGGCAGGTTGCCGTTAGTTCCGTATGAGGCCTTGATCTTGAAGTCATGGAAGAGTCTCGAAACATCCTCCATGAAAGGTTCCTTGCTGAGTCTCCACGCTGCCGAAACCGACCAGAAGTTAGCCCAGCGGCTGTCCGGACCGAGGCGGGACGAACCGTCGCGACGGAATGATGCGGACGCATAGTAGCGGTTCTCATAATCATAGTTCACATTGCCCAGCACCGACATCATGAAACCTCGGTACGAAGCTCCACCTACTCCATGCATCTGTCCCACTGACAGCGCATTAAGCTTGTCACTCGGAAAATTGTTCGCTCCAGAATAGGTATATGACACCCTATGATCAGCCACCTCGAAACCAACCAGTGCAGAAATGTTGCTGCCAGCGAAACTGTCGTTATATTTCAGGACAGTCGAATTGGTGAGATCGGCGGTCTGGAAGATATATGCAGCACTAAGACCATTCAGTGCAGCGCCGTCTATGGACGACGGAGCCCACCACAGATACTGCTTGTTGTCTATGTAATCATAACCGAAAGTGTTTGTCAGACCAAAGAAGTCCGTGAAATCGATCCTGAGGTCCAGGCTAGACAGACTGCGCATGGTATGGGTCTTATTGTATTGAGTATCGCTGTCGAAGACCAGATTCGGGTTTCCGGTCTGACCGCTCCAGCTGACATATTCATTCCAACTTCCGTCAGGATTCTTAGGCTTTGCTGTCGGGTCACTCTGGGTCAGCACTCCGATCGGAGTGGCGTATCCCATTCCCTGCGACTGGGTGCTCTGGTCGCTATGGCCCTTGGTACCCGTGAACGAAATCATCTGGCGGATGCCCACCTTAAGCCACGGAGCCACCTTGTGATCCACATTCACCCTTCCCGAATATCTCTCGAAGTAGGAACCCACCACAATGCCGTCAGTCTTGTCGTATCCCAAGCCTGCATAGATCTGGGTCTTCTCGTTTCCGGCAGTAAGGCTCAGCTGGTGGTTGGTAAGGATAGCGTTTGTGAAGATCTGGTCTGTCCAGTCAGTGCTGGTCTTACCGGTAGGATCTGCCGCCATGTCTGCAATTTCGTCACCCGTATAGCCATATGAATATGCTGGATTTAAAGCATAGGCATTGTCACCTGCATCTTTCAGATACTGAAGGAATTGCGGGCCATCAAGCATGCGCAGAGCCCGTGGGTTGGCCTTATTGCTGACACCGACCTCTCCGCTATATGAGACTGCAGTCTTGCCTTGCTTACCCTTCTTTGTAGTGATGATGATGACACCGTTTGCTGCGCGCGAGCCATAAAGTGATGCAGCTGCAGCATCCTTAAGAACAGTCATGGACTCGATGTCCTCGGGATTGATGGTGTTAAGGATTCCCATGCTCTTGTAACCGACCTGTAGGTCACTTGCTGTCGACGATGACATGACCACACCATCGATGACATACAGAGGAGCCGTATCAGCAGATATGGATCCGACACCTCTGATCTGGACGTTTCCGGCAGAACCCGGATCTCCATTATCGGAAGCTATACGCACACCGGAAACCTTGCCTATCATGCCCTTATCGATGGACTCGCTGGATGAGTTGGCAATATCCTCACCGCTCACCTGCGAGGCCGAGCCGGTAAAGTCCGACTTCGACATGGAACCATATGCCACCACTATCACATCATCCAGATACTCACTGTCTTCCTGAAGGATGAAATTAATTGTATGTTCTCCTCCCACAGATTTCTCCTGTGAGACATAGCCAAGATACGAAGCAAGAAGCACAGCATTACCCGGCACAGACATCTCATATCTGCCTTCCGAGTCCACAGTAACACCCTGCGTAGTGCCTTTGACCAAAACTGTTGCACCTTCAAGAGGATATCCCTCCTGATCGGTGACCGAACCTGTCACTGTCAGGTTCTGCGCAGCCGCTCCTGCTGCAAGAGCAATGGCCGCGACCAGCGAAACTACGATTTTCCTGATCATAACCAACGATTTTATGTTTACATTTTCAGACGTTGGTTGTCGGCATCCCAAAACTCTTGCCATAAAACAACGACGGCAGCCCGAGATTCGGACCGCCGTCGTTGTTTTATGAATATTTATCTCTAGAATGTATATCCGAGTGAGAGTGCAAGAGTATTTGCAGCTGCACCCGAACCGATCAGGTATGCAAGGTCAAGCTTGATGCCCATGAACTTAACACCGGCTCCCACTGAAGCATAAGATGGGAGAGGCGACTGTCCGCCGTAGCGATAACCTGCTCTGACTGTAACGAGGTCGCCATAAGTATAGGCAGCACCAGCCGCAGCAGAGAACCAGCCGCTGAAATAGTAGTCTGCATCAAGGAGAGCCTCGACTGCATGCTTGTCAGCAAAAGAAGCCTCATAACCAGCTCCTACTGCGACAGAACCAGGAATGCAAAACTTCACACCGCTTGCAGAAGTAACGCTTGTGCCTACATTAGCGACTCCGGCAGTAACCTTGAGGCCGCCGAACTTAGCCATTGCGAAAACGTCAGCGGCAAGAGCTCCATACGAGTGATCCTCAGCAAGTGAACTTGTAGCATAACCGATGTTTGCTCCGAGAGAAAGGAAAGGAAGGAACCTATAGGCAATTCCGACATTTGCGTGGATATCAGAAGGTTTGAACTGACCCTTCACTGCGCCGCCCGCATCCGTAATGTCGTATGCCGGATTCATTCCATAAAGGAAACCGACAGCAACGCCGAACTTCTGGTTCATGTTGTAGGCAGCTCCTACATTGATCATGTTGCTACCGACAGCAGATGGCTGCCACATGGTGTAACCTGCGGCCACATCCATCTTAGCGTCTGAAAAAGGAATCGCAGCTGCATTGGAGAATGAAGCATTAGCGATCGTACCTGTCTGAGTCAGGTTTGCACCTGCAGTTCCAAGGCTTGCTGCATCTGTCTCCGCTGCAGTAAACGGAAGAGCCTGTGCGCCTGCAAGAGCAGGGAAAAGGAGCATGAGTGCTCCGGCTATATAGATAATCTTCTTCATGACACTAGAGTTTTACAACGTTCTTCTTATACTCCTTTCCTCCGAATCTCACCTGCACCGAATAAGTTCCAGGCACATACGAAGACATATCGATCCTTGCAGGATCCTGGGCGCTCACCTTCATTGTTTCATGAAACATCACCTTACCTGTCGAGCTCGCAATAACAATCTCAGTATCAGCAAGATCCAAAGTAGCCACATTCAGGAAATCCTTCACCGGATTAGGATAAAGCGACAACGGATCAGAAGGGTCCTTGACAGTCACCTTGAAGCTAAATGTAACCTTCTCGCCACGCGCATCCTTTGCTATTACAGTCACGTCAGTAGCACCATATCCCAAAGAGGTTCCAATCAGCTTGTCCCCCTTGGCAACGATGTGAGCCAGGGTAGGATTAGACACTGTGACATCATACTTCAGCTGCTCTGAATCAGGATCATAAACGTGCTCTGTCATATCGATTACGAATTCCCTTCCTTTCGCTGTGAGAAGTACGTTCTCTATATCACTAAGCTTTTCAGGGGCGCTGTTTTCTCGGATGCTATACTCCACCTCCAGAACCGCAGACATACCGTACTCATCTGTTGCAGAGATCTTGAGCTTATATGTTCCGACTTCAGCATCGGTTCCCTTGAGTGTAAGACGCCATTTGCCATCAGGATTAAGTGTCAATGTCTCAGCATCCGAGCCCTTTTCATGCGTCACCTGGACTTTATGTCCATCCGGATCAGCAATATTTACGGTCAGGTTAAGGGTCTGAGATGCCATAAGTGAAATCTCTGACTCAGTATCAAGAGAAATCTCAGGAGCATGGTTTTCTGTAGTTTCTGCAGAAAGCACGCCGGTAGGATCAGAATAATTTCTTCCATACGAATATGCAAGAACCTTCACATAATACTGGCTCACAAAATCAAGGCCTGTAACCGCAAATTCTACCTTCTCACCGGCTGCAGCCTCAGGAACACACGCAGTATACTGAACATCCTGAAGAGAATTAGGAGTAGCGGACTCAACCTTAGCTTTGTCTTTACTGTATATTACAAGGAATCCATAAGCGGCCTTGCCATCCTCATCAGAAGGCACTGTCCATGTAAGGTCGATATTGTTGCCTCGGCCTTTTGCATCAAGGTCTGTCACCTTCGCTGGCGCCTTATCGTTACCATAAACAAAGGCACCATAGGCATCAACGAGGCCACCGATCTGATAAGCCTGTGAAATCGCTGACTTATTTGCACTGTTAAGAAGCTTTTCCTTAAGCATGTCGTTGGTAAATCCCGGACCGCCGAAATACGACACAATCAGCGCAGCAACACCCGAGACATGTGGGCAGGCCATTGAAGTTCCGCTTGAGTTTCCGTATCGGTTACCTGGGATTGTACTAAGGATACTCGAACCAGGAGCACATATATCCACCCAGTCGCCATAGTTTGAGAATGACGACCTGGTTCCGTCTGATGCAACTGAACCGACTGCAACCACCTTCTCATATTCTGCTGGCGCTCCCATTGCAATCGCATCATTTCCTGCGGCAAAAATCACCACTCCGCCTTTCATCGGCGAATTCGGAAGCTGGTTGCCTTTGTTATCACAGCCTGCATACTTTATGAAATAGTCAACCGCAGCCTTGTCAGATGCAGTGATCCTCGTATTCAAGGCCATGGTGAGTTCATCGCCTGTAAGCTCGCCATCACCATCCTTATCAAAGGTATATCCCCAGCTATTCTGAGAAATAACAGCACCGTTATCAGCGCCATGCTTGATGGCTGGAGCTGATCCTGCACTTGAAGTTGTGCCATCTGAATTGTCGACAAATATCTGACACGACATCAATTTGACTCCTTGCTGTCCCTTTGCCTTGTCGCCACCAGCAATTCCGGCAATTCCCTTGCCATTGTTGCTCACAGCAGCAATAGTGCCGGCAACATGAGTTCCATGCGTTCCTGGTACTATGTTGGCATTATCATAAACAGCATTATAGTGTCCAGTAGAGAGACAGTTGGCAGAAAGGTCTTCGTGACCGAGGTCTATTCCGTTATCTACTACTGCCACTATCACATTGGAATTTCCTGTTGTAAAATCACTCCACACAGGGCGGACATTGATATCAAATCCAGGATTCGAACGATTATACAGACCCCACATGTCTGAAGTAAGGTCATTGAAGTCATTGATCTTGATCTGCCTTACCGGTTCAAAGAGGTCTACTCCGTCAACACGCTCAAGACTAGTCTGAGCCTTGGTCAGCTGAACCTCCGGCGAGTACTTGACAACATACCACCTGTGAAGGCCTTCTCTTCTGGTTCGCTCCTCAAACTCACCTGCATGCGGGAAAAGGCGGTACATCTGTGTGATACCCAGCTCCTCAAGGGCAAGGTTCATTCCGGGCGACTTGGTCTGGATAGAACCTGCCTCTGAGGCTTCTTCTATAATCGCAGTCATCTCTTCACTGAGATAAATGCGGGCCTCGCCATAAACATAACCATCGCTCACTGCAACAGTTTCATCTGCCGGAGTGAACGTCTGATCTGGTAAAATCTCCTCTCTTGCACAAGAGAGCAAGACGACTGCCATCATTATGGCAGCAAGACAATGCTTCATAGAATGTTATTGGTTATTAAAGTGTAAAAGGTGGGCGGTCCGAAGACCGCTCACCTCAATTAAAGATATAAGTTATTACTACTTTTTAGTAAATACTGCACCACCTGGATAGATTTCATAGAAACCTCCCTGACCTGGAGTATATGCTCCATACGCATTGAGCTGAACAAGGGTACCATCCTCCTGAAGTTCGAAACGCAGGTGATCGTATGCGTCTGCTGCGTCTGGATCGGCTGCGTTGAATCCAAGAAGGACAACGTCTTGATATCCGTTAGGCTGCTCTGCCGCTACAACGATTTGGTTTCCGCTTACCACTGCTGAGTAAGTTGCATTTGACAGACCCATCTGATGGAAGAACGGATCGATACCTGTGCTAAGGATAAGCTTAGAGAATGTATCGTCATTAGGATCAGCTGAAACATTAAATGTTGTAGAATAGCTTGGACTCTGGAACAAACCTCCCATTGCACCTGACCAGTCACCGATAAACGGTGCAAGAGGGTGATCAAGGTCGACGATTGTAACGTTTGCAGTATTGTAGTTTCCTACAGACACGCCATCAGTAGCGCTTGCAAGCTTAATAGAGAACTCCTTTGCACCTGTAAACTCGCCTTCCATTGAATTGATTGACACCTCAACATAGAGGGTATCGACACCGGATGCGAATGAAAGGAGGCCATTTGCTGGGGAAACGATCACAAAGTCAGTATTCTCGACAGCTGACCCAGCGTCTACAGAAACAGAAATCTGAGTGTCAGCACCTGTTGAATTATAAAGGAGCACAGGGATGCTGAGGTTTCCTACATTTTCAGGAACATTATATTTAACTGCGCTGAATGTTGCGAAAGTAGTATGCTCGAACTCAACCTTCCTATTACAAGAAGCTGCGAGAACTAGCATGACAGCAACTACGCAAAGTTTAAAAATCTTCTTCATATTCATATGTATTAGTAAGGTTACAACTCAACTGCATATCCTGGGTTCTGAACAAGATTTCCATTGATCTTGATCTCATATGTTGGAACAGGCCAGCAGAAGATAGGGCTGTCAGCAGCAATCACTCTGTCTGTATATGCAGCACCTGTCATGACAAGGCCAGTCGCAGTAGCCTGAGGAGCTCTAGCTGCGATACCGTCACCCCAACGTTTAAGGCAAGAGAAGCGGAGGCCCTCACCTACAGTCTCTCTGAACCATTCTGTCTTGACTTCATCCATGATGTCACCTACTACAGCACCAGCCTTTCGGGCACTTCTGAGCTCGTTGAGGATAGCGGTAGCATCGCCTTCCTCACCTGCCATTGCGTATGCCTCTGCAGCGATAAGATACATCTCGCTGATCATAAGCGGTTTAGCAGCATGTGTACCTTCCTCGACGTTACCAGTGTGAAGAGCAGGATTGTCAAGATACTTGATGAACACATATGGCTCTGTGTAGTAGTTACCTGACGAGAAGATAGGATACATTGAGTTAGTGAACCATGCCTGTAAACGAAGGTCACCTGATCCGTAAGCGTTGACAAGCTTAGCTGTAGGAACGAAAAGAGAACCAAAATACTTAGGAACATCGTTACCAGTCTGCACCGATGTATATAATGTATTTCCTACTGCACCTTCTCCCACGCTTGCAAAGAGCTGAACGATAGGCTCTGTTCCTGCATCGTTTGTATACTCTGCAATCATTGCATCAGAAGAGCTTGCAAGAGCATATCCAGCCTCTGAATCAATTACTGTCAATGCATAATCTGCAGCGCTAGCATAGTCCTCGATATCAAGATAGTAGCGTGCCATCAACGCATAAACAGCATCAACTGTAGGAACCTGCGCCCTTACTTCACCTGGAACGACTTCTGAAAGAAGCGCCTCAGCATCAGAAAGATCCTGGATAATCTGATTATACACTTCCTTGACAGTCGCGCGGAAAGGCTTCTCCGCCTGGTCATACTTAAGTACGAGAGGAACGCAAAGGTCAGTAGCTGCCGTTGCTGGGTCATAATCCTTACCGAAATGTCTTGCAAGAGTGAGGTAAGAAGAAGCACGGCAGAACTTTGCTATACCTTCAAGGCAGTCTGCAGCAGGCTTGAGTTCATCCTCATCATCAACAAGCAGACAGTTTGCTATTGCGATGTTATAGTTCTTGATTGCAATATAGTGGTTACCCCACATACTCTCTACATACGAATCAGCTGGAGTGAATGTGTAGTCAGCACGATGAACGGAACCATAGTTGTTTCCGAAACCGATGGTAGCGTTGAATGCATCACACATCACGTCCGAACTCTGAGTAAACGAACCATACTGAAGTCCGCGGTAAGATGCAAGGACACCATTCTGGAACGCAATCACATCACTCTCCTGAAGGAAGAGCGGCGTACCCTCCTCGTAAACGATTGCATTTGTCGGGGTGAGGTTGAGATCACATGACGCAAGCAACGAAACGGCGATTCCGCCGACGAGGATATTTTTAAATATATTCTTCATTTTCATATACTTCTCTGTTTTACAATTCTGTTACTAGAAAGTAAGTTCAAGACCGAAGAGGAACTGCTTTGAGTTACCCACGATACCATAAGTCACGTTTGAGTCAACCTCTGGGTCGATACCAGAATAGTTAGTCAAAGTGAAGAGGTTACGTCCTGTGAAAGAAACCTTGAGACCATTAAGCACGCGCTGATTGCCAAGGAATCTTCTTGGAATGTCATACGCAACCTGGAGATTCTTCAGACGGAGGAAGTCAGCATTCTCATACAAGTGTGTATCGAACTGCATTGCGTATCCCTTAGACCAGTCTGGGAACTTAGCGTCAGTGTTCTCCGGAGTCCAGAAGTCTGTAACTTCCTTATGCTGAGTACTGTCGAGGTTCTGGTTAGGGTTAGAGTAGAAGTATCCGTCGTTATTGATGATAGTCTTTCCGATAACATATGAGAAGTCAGCCTGAAGCGAGATTCCTCTCCAACCTCCAGAAATGCTGAAACCGCCGTTGATAGGAGTATGCCATCTAAGACCGGTATTCTGAGTGAGGGATGCCTCATCATATGTCTTTGTGGTCTCGTTCATTGTAGTCTCATCGATGTTCTCGCCTGGAATATACCACATTGGAGCACCATCTGCAGGATCCACTCCGGCATAAATAGGAGCATAGTAGAGAACTGGTTCACCGACAACATATGCAAGACCTGTGTTTGCGATCTCCCATCTCTCAAGTCCCTGGAAGAGCTCTGTCACCTTCTCGTCGTTGTAGTTGAATGTTGTGTTTGCACGGAGGAAGTAATCCTTGCCACGCAGGATATCAAAACCGAGAGTTACGTCGAAACCTGTATTCTGAAGAGCTCCCACGTTAGCGTCGATAGAAGTAAAGCCTGTAGTGTAGTTATATGGAACACCCATCAGCATATCGGTAGTCTTTCTTCTATAGAACTCTACGTTGAAATCGAAGAAGTTAGCAATACGTCCGTTGAGACCTACAGTAAGGAGTGACTGATTCTCCCATGTAAGGCGGCGGTTAGCGGCCTGAGCCACAACCTTAGAGGACGACTCAGCATAGTCAGAAGATGCTGCAACGAGACCATAGTGGCTGTAGTCACCTACGTTGGCATTACCCTGTGTACCGTAGCTCACCTTGAAGTTGAGGTCATTGAGCCAGTTTACATCGCTGAGGAAATCCTCCTGCTTGATCTTCCACATGGCACCTGCTGCCCAGAACAATGCGTTACGCATATCTGGACCGAAACGTGAACTGGAGTCATTACGGATAGAAGCATCGAAATAATACTTGTCCATCAGCGAGTAGTCAATTCTTCCAAAGAATGAAAGGAACTTGCTTGCTGTATACGACTCTGAAACATCATATGACGGCTGAGAACCATTCTGAAGGTTTGTGAGACGGTCATCATTCTGACCCTCTGAATAAGCAGAGAGGTAGTCATACTCATTTGAGACACCCTCATGTCCAGCAAGGAGGATGAAATGATGGTCACGTCCAATGTTGAATGAATACTCAATTGTATTTGTAATGGTTGCTGCGTAGTCTACAGCAGCCTGTCTGCTTCTATATCCGTCGTAGGCATAGATAATTGAAGAAGGGCGAGCTGTTGTATGAGCCTTCTGGATAGAGCCGTCGATACCCGCACGTGATGTGATCTTAAGGTTCTTGATAGGCTCAATCTCTGCAAAGAATGAAGCATTGACACCGAGACGGTCTGTCTGGTTCATACGGCTCTTCATGTAATAGTGGTGGTTATTCATTCCGTTAGGATACTGGATCTCATACTCCTTGCCGGTCTCAGGGTCGATTGCCGAATAAAGAGGGTTGAGGAGGTATGAAAGACCGCCTGAAGTATAAGCAGCACCACCTGATGATGATCCCCAGTTAGGGTTATTGGCCTTCTTGTCATATGACACACCGAGGTTCACACCGACCTTAAGCCAGTCCTTTGGACGTCCCTGGACATTTGAACGGACTGTGTAGCGATCATAGAAGTTTCCGATCGCTGTACCTCTCTGGTGGAACTGTGAAGCACCGATCATGTACGCAACTCTCTCTCCACCGCCTTCTACAGTCACGTCGTTCTGGAACTGAGGGTTATTGAACTGCTGAGTGTAGTTATACCACTTGGTATCAGCGTCGTGACCCTTGCTTGTATATGTATTGTAGATCTGCTCTGGAGTCTGGAGACCTGCCTTTACCCAGAACTCCTTAAGCTCCGGACCTGACATCATGTTCTTATAGAGGGTCATGTCTGCAATTGTCGAGATACCTGCCTGGCTTCTTACAGTTACAGTCGCCTTAGAGCTGTATCCGCCTGACTTTGTTGTCACATAAACAACACCGTTTGCTGCACGTGAACCGTAGATAGATGTTGCTGATGCGTCCTTAAGCACCGAGATGCTCAAGATATCATGCGGGTTGAGAGCCATGATGGCGCGGCTGCTTGAAGGAATACCGTCGATCACGAAGAGAGGCTGCGAAGCCGAACCGAGCGAACCTGTTCCGTGGAGTGTCATAGACACGTTGTTATCACCGGCAACACCACCAGTTGTCATGACAGCGAGACCTGCCACCTGACCCTGGAGCGCGTCGAGAGCCGATGAAGAAGGAGCGTTCTTGAGCGCTTCAGTCTTAACGGTAGTCAACGATCCGATGACTGTTCCTACCTTCTTCGCAGAACCGTAGCCGACTACGACTGCATCTTCGATAAGTTCAGAATCAACAGGAAGGTCACAGTTTACCTGAGCCTTACCCTCAACTGGGATCTCTACTGCGTTATATCCGATAGATGAGAACACGAGAGTCGCATCCTTGGATACTGTAATAGAGTAATGTCCGTTAACGTCAGTGTTGACTCCGTTCATTGTACCCTTCTCATGTACCGAAGCGAAAGGTACCGGCTCGCCATTAGAGGCGTCAGTCACATTTCCAGTGACTGTGAGCTTCTGGGCAAAGGCTGTCGAAGCTACCATCACTGCTAACGCTGTGAGAAATAGTTTGATTTTTCTCATAGTAGTTACTTTTAGTTGTTAAACATTAATATTGATTATTTCATTTTGACTTAGTATGCTACACTACACACTTGCGTCGCGTACGGACATTATAATATTGCCCGAATTACAAAGATGGTGAAATTCTTTTATAAATCCAAAGATTTTAAGTGCAAAAAGATACGTTTTAAGCCTTTACGGGGAACGAATAACATTACAGAATTTCACTTGCGAACGACTTCTAATTACAATTCATAAGTATCGTCTTAGATTTTTTAATAACTTCGCTGCATAAAATCAAATGTCATGAGTACTTTCAAACTGCAAGAAAAACGCATACCCACACTCGCCTGGACAGTCACAGGATTGTTTTTAGCGGCATCTTTAACCTTCTTTCTGCCTTTCGAGATCGCGCACAAGGTAACTTTCCCTGTCGCAATACTGGCTCTCGCATCACTTTGGCTATGTCCATGGCAGATTACGCTGGCACTTCTTTTCTCTGCCGTCGGAGACTACTTCGGCTCATGCGGAAACTTCCTGGCCCAGATGGGAAGCTTCGCGCTCGCGCATGTTATGTACATCGTATATTTCACTGGCCGGTACTTCACGAAAGTCGAACGCGACAGAAAGCTCACACCGAAGATGAAAGGATACCTGGCCATGACCGTATTCTGCACCCTGGCGCTCCTGGCGGTCGTTTTCAGTCGCATCGTTCCAGCTGCGGAGCCCGGAATCATCCGCACCGGTGTCACTGTATACGCATGTCTGATCAGCACCATGATGCTTCTGGCACTCCTGCAACGAAGCAGCCTCTTCGCCCTCGGAGCGGTACTCTTCATATTCTCCGACTTCATCCTCGCCTGGAACAAGTTCGTGGAACCGATTCCCTTCCGCAATTACCTGGTCCTCGTCCCATACTTCCTTGCCCAGTGGCTGCTATTCATCCGCGCCACCCCATACCGAGTCGCCCCGGAAATGCGCATCATGCGGTTCTAATTCGACACCTCATCTCTGGCTTGACCCACCCTTTCACCACGGAGGAACTCATAAATAGGACACGACGCAAGAAAAACAGCACGAAACTCTGCGTCACGGCACGGAACCACACAGAAACGCAATCTCCCAGGACACGACGCAGGAAAAACGTCACGAAACTCTGCGTCGCGGACGGGAGAGGAAACATCAGGAGGGAAACATGACACGACGCAGGGAAAACGGTAAGAAACTCTGCGTCGCGTTTGGGAAACGGTACGACAGAGCACCACACGGGACACGACGCAAAGAAAACAGCCCGAAACTCTGCGTCACGGCACGGAACCACACAGCAAAGCCTCCACTGGGGACACGACGCAGGAAAAACGGCACGAAACTCTGCGTCACGGCTTTCGCACTAACATATATGGTGCATAAAAGGTGGGACCATTGCTTTAAAATAAATTTTTAACACTGAAAAATAAATTTTAAAGTCAGAATTTCGCCACATTTTTCTTTTTCTTTAACGAATCTTGGATAGGCCTCTATACCTTAAAAGCAAAAATGAAAAGAACGTATCATTTATGTTGGTCTGGAGGAGACGAGGTACTGTTCAGGACCAGAGAAGATTACATTCACGGTATCATATGTCTGTGTATTGCGGCACATGAAAAAGGATGCACATTAGTGGCATATTGCCTGATGTCAAACCACGTACACATCTGTATCAGAGGCACGAATATCAAGGCTTTCATCAAAGCCTTCCGGTATTCATACTCACGCTACTTCAACAGCAAGTATCATAGGCGTGGAAGGTTGGGAGAGAAACTTTTCTTCCAGCAGGAAGTGAACGGCTTACACCATCTACTGACGGTGATTGCCTACATACTCCGTAACCCTCTTCATCACGGAGTATGCAAAACCCCATTCGAATATGAATTTTCCTCAGTTCATGCTCCGTTCGGAAAAGAGCTTGGACAGCATTTTAGGGTCACCGAGCAGGGTGGAAAGATACCATATTGGCAGATGCCAAGCAGACACAAGATGCCACCGCACGTAAAGATCAATTCAAACGGATATCCGCTCTCCGAGAGCATTGTGGATAATGCAGATCTGGAACATCAATTTTCTACCGCACGATCATATCTGTACTTCATGAACCGCCTATCAGGAGAAGCATGGGAAAAAGAACAGCTACAGGACAATACCGGCAATCCACCTATAAGAGTAGAGGACATTGAGCAAGGTGTCCGATGTGGTTCAATACAGCAGATGTTGGCAAATGAGACAGGAAGGAATAGGGTACTAAATATAGATGACATCAAATTATGCACTATAATTGATGAGTACATCGACAAAACCTACAAGGGAGAAACAGTCTACACCCTTCCAGTATCCAAGAGCACAAAGATTGCGGAATCACTACGAGGGAAATATAATCTCTCCAAAGAACAAATCATCAGGTGCATGGCATTGCCCAGCACCACCCTACAATAATTCTATGCACTAATTAGCAGTGGACACGACGCAGGAAAAGCGGCAAGAAACTATGCGTCGCGGCACGGAACTACACAGAAACGCAATCTCCCAGGACACGACGCAGGAAAAACGGCACGGAACTCTGCGTCGCGGACGGGAGAGGAAACATCAGGAGGGAAACATGACACGACGCAGGGAAAACGGTAAGAAACTCTGCGTCGCGTTTGGGAAACGGTACGACAGAGCACCACACGGGACACGAC
>JAEIGA010004251.1_pt1 | contig 22167 bp, 18 predicted proteins | sample 9270691 | NCBI WGS metagenome assembly JAEIGA01 (sample SAMN17057246, study PRJNA624740) | gut metagenome | biome: biome; isolation source: fecal sample | host: Bos grunniens | place: China: Xizang | collected 2019 | reverse complement strand
CGTGCATAGCCTCTTCGAGCCAATGCACGGCTACATACTAAGCATTACCTTCGGCAATGCAATAGATTTTCAATCTATGGGGCTTGTAAATCGCAAAAAAGAATCTCAACCGCATTAAATCTGCGATTGAGACACATTTTTTATACTCATTTTGATTTTTATCGGACAGCAATAATCTTTTTACGATTTATTTGCACGCTTGCGTTCTATTTCATCAAGAATTATTTTACGCAAACGAATGTGATGTGGAGTAACCTCCACATATTCATCTTCCTTGATATATTCAAGTGCTTCTTCAAGACTAAATACAATAGGTGGAATAATGCGAGCTTTATCATCGGCTCCCGATGCACGCATATTGGTCAATTTCTTTGACTTGGTTACGTTTACTACGATGTCGTTATCTTTGGCATTCTCACCTACTACCTGTCCGGCGTAAACTTCCTCTTGTGGGAAGATGAAGAATTTACCACGGTCTTGCAACTTGTCGATTGCATAAGCATAAGCAGTACCTGCCTCCATTGCGATAAGCGAACCATTTGTGCGACGTTCGATATCACCCTTCCAAGGTTGATATTCATGGAAACGGTGTGCCATAATAGCCTCTCCGGCCGAAGCTGTCAACACATTGTTACGCAATCCGATAATACCACGTGAAGGGATGTGAAACTCCATGTGCACACGGTCGTTTTGAGCAGTCATCGACACCATTTCGCCCTTACGTCGTGTTACCATATCAATGATTTTACTTGAATATTCTTCGGTTACGTTGATTGTGAGCAACTCTACCGGCTCACATTTCATGCCATCTATTTCTTTAATGATTACCTGTGGCTGTCCAACTTGCAATTCATAACCCTCGCGACGCATTGTTTCAATCAACACCGAAAGATGAAGCACCCCACGGCCAAATACAGTCCACACATCTTCATGGTCGGCTTTAGACACTCGCAATGCGAGATTTCGGTCAAGTTCTTTTTCAAGACGATCGGCGATGTGTCGAGAGGTTACAAATTTACCATCTTTACCAAAAAATGGGCTGTCGTTGATTGTGAAAGTCATCGACATTGTTGGCTCATCGATTGCAATACGGGGAAGTGGCTCAGGATTATTGAAGTCAGCAACAGTGTCGCCAATTTCAAATCCCTCAATACCAACAAGTGCACAAATATCGCCACTCTTAACCGATTGCACTTTCTTGCGACCCATACCCTCAAACGTGTGAAGCTCTTTAATGCGTTGACGCACCACCGAGCCATCTTTTTTGCAAAGAGCAATATCCATTCCTTCACGAATTTCTCCACGATGCACACGCCCAATGGCAATACGCCCCACATAACTTGAAAAATCGAGCGAAGTGATAAGCATTTGAGCATCACCCTCAATCACCTCGGGTTCGGGGATATATTCAATAATCGCATCGAGAAGGGGAAGAATATTATCTGTTGGCTTGCTCCAATCAGTACTCATCCACCCTTGCTTTGCCGAGCCATAGATTGTTGGGAAATCGAGTTGCTCCTCTGTCGCATCGAGGTTAAACATAAGGTCAAACACCATTTCTTGTACCTCATCGGGACGACAGTTGGGTTTATCAACTTTATTGACAACAACCACAGGTTTCAATCCCATTTGAATAGCCTTTTGAAGCACAAAACGTGTTTGGGGCATTGGACCTTCAAATGCGTCAACAAGGAGAAGACAACCATCAGCCATGTTCAATACACGTTCCACCTCACCACCAAAGTCGGCGTGCCCCGGAGTATCAATAATATTTATCTTATAACCTTTGTAATCAATTGACACGTTTTTCGATAGGATTGTAATCCCACGTTCACGTTCAAGGTCATTATTATCAAGAATTAGTTCACCTGCAGTTTGATTTTCGCGGAACAGGTTACCCGCATGCAACATCTTGTCAACCACTGTAGTTTTGCCATGGTCAACGTGAGCAATAATAGCGATATTTCTAATCTTCTGCATAAACCGGCAGTTAAAATTTCATTTCAATCTACAAAGTTACACAAATCTCCCCACAACTTCCCTATTTATGTCAAAGAAAGTTACAAATAATATTTCAACTCCACCTTAATAAAGGAGAGACTTACCTAAAAGTACCAATAACAAAATATCATCTCGATTTATGAGAAATAATGTAACAAACAGCGGTTGCCCAAATGAGCAACCGCAATTCATTCATATAGTTATAGTTTTAGTATTAACTATACATTCACGGCAAAATTAATTCACAACTTCTTTTCTTGTGCTTCCATCACTATATTTCACGATATTCACGCCCTTGTTAAGAACATTTAATTTGCGACCGTAAATATCATAACGACCAATCTCTTTTGCTCCACCTATTTTAACATTTTCAATGCCACTTGTTTCAACTACAATTCCATGAGTAAGATTTTCAATATCCAATTGCGAGCCATCTGGTTTGATTATATAAATAGTTGACATCTCAATATCATGTATACCATCATCAAGAGTTGGCGAGGCTTCAAGAGTAATTTCTACCAATGTTCCATTATTCCCTTTGAATGGACGACTTTTGCTTGAATATGCAGCAACCCTCAAAGAGCCATCTTCTTGATATGCAGAAACTATTTGATGAGTATTTGTAGCTCTTGATGTCAATGTGATTAATGGGTCGCCATATTCATCAACCGGGATTGAAATTCCTTCAGGCAGTTTAATGTCAAATTGGAATGCAGTAATCTCAACATCATTAGTCATATCCACAAACAAATTAGCAGTTTCACCAGGCTTTATGACCAAATTTTGTATGGTTACGGTATTTGTCGTCTCTGCCATTGTTTCTATTTTAGGCTTACTACTTTTAGTTTGAACTACACCACCATTCAACACGGCATTGACAACCAAAACCACATCAGCCATTGTGATGTCACTATCAGAATTGATGTCTGACGCCGCAAATACAAATTTTTCGGGTGTTTCACCAAGCACATAATTAACCACATTCACTACATCGCCCATTGTTACCAATAGGTCATCATTAGAGTCGCCAAGAATCAAATCAAATATACCAAAAGATGATTCATTGCGGTTAGTCACTACATCATTAGCCTCAGTGTCAGTCAGTCTTACATTTGTAATGGCTAATGTCTTATCTCCGGGGTCTGCATCTGAAGCAACATTTACTGTCATATAGAATATATCACCATCATTTCCACTGAAAGCGTAGTTTTTAGACGAATAAACAATAACGCGTATTGAATTATCGGCTTGTAGTTCAGATGAAACAATGTGAGTATTTGATTTACGATCAGAAAGTTCGATTACATAGTCTCCATACTCATCGATTGCGGCAGAAACACCTGCAGGTAAATGAATGTCACATTGCAAAGCTGTAAATTCACGATTGTTTATCATTTTAAACGGAATTTCCAATTGGCGACCACGATAAGCCTTGATTGCATCGACAAAAATTGTGTTTGAGATGTTAGGTGTAATAGAGAATTTGCTCACCATTTCAAATTCCATATCTTCAATCATATAAGTAAACACAGCTTCATAGTCTCCTATTGTACATGGTGTTTCACTTAATGCCACCCCATCTTTAGTGCGATAACCTTTAAGAGTTAATTCGTATGGGAAGTTTGTCGTATAGCTTAACTTCTCTCCATCGGTCGTTCCTTTCCATGTCACCGATTGACAAATGGTTAAAGCCGCCCAAGATGCATTGGTTTTGTAAACCATCGCGTTAGGAACGTACGCTGTTGCTCCGCTTTTTGCATAGCTCAATGCCGGCGGCACTTCGGCATACGAAATTATAATCGGCGAGTTACAGCCGTAAAATGCTGTAACACTATCTGCGAGAATTGCTGTTGGAGTGGCATTCCCATTACTTTTACCCAAATTATATACATCATAAATTCTTACAGCTTTTGCATTCCATTCAATAACTTTCAATGATGCAGAATAAATAATAGTATTGGGTATAATTTCTGCGTTTTTCCCTATTGTCAATTTTGTGAATTTTGCTTCAGGGAATATGGAATAAGAATAATTACTTTCAGTAGCACATTGGGTTGCATTATATGTTGCAGAAAGCATATTATTGCAATTAACAAAGGCTTGACGACCTAAATATGTAACCGTTTCTGGAATGGTTATGCTTTTTAGTGAATTATTGGCATAAAATGCGTAGTTCCCAATTGTATTAAGTCCCTTAGGCAACTCAATTTCAGTAAATTTTGTGTCGGCAAATGCATATTCTCCTATACCTTTTAAGGTACTTGGAAGTGTTACACATTCCAATGACGTGCAAGTTCTAAATGCCCAATTACCTATATATTCCACTCCTTCAGGAATTGTTACCGATTTAATTTTAGTCAACTCATGGCAAAGTGCACCAAAAACTTGTTGTACATTTTCACCAAATGAAACTTCTGTGATATTTGAGCAACCACTGAATATGTTGGACCCTACAGAGTATGTTGAAGTCGTGGGAAGTATGGAGTTTTGTTGTATTGATGTTAATCCGGTACAATTTGCAAATGCATAACCTTCGAGAGTATTAAGATTTTTGGGCAAAACCAATTTGCCCGAAATATTTGTATTTCCAAATGTGTAATAGCCGATTGATGTAATCGATTCTGGTAAATATAGCTCTCCGGATATTTTACAATATTGAAATGCGTAATCATCGATTTTTTTGATTGATTTTCCCAATTTAAGTGATGAGAAATTTGTTTTGTAGAATGCATAGTTATCTATTTGTTCAACACTGTCGGGGATAACAAGCTCTCCCGATAATCCGGTGCAATCGCGAAATGCACTTCCGCAGATTATTTTAAGATTTTTTGGCAATTTAAGTTCTCCGTGCAAGCTTGTACACCCGTTAAATGCGTTGCCACCAATTGTTGTAACAGTTGAAGGAATATCTATTGTCGCAAGTTTTGTACAATTGTTAAACCCACTTAAACAGATAAGTCCTTCATTGAGTTTTACTTCTTGTAAAAATTCATTATTGGCAAAAGCATAATCCCCAATTTTTTTAACAGTGCTTGGAATAGTGATAGAATTCATATCTGAACCGTAAAATGCATAATCTTGTATTTCTTCGATGCTTTTCCCCCAAGTAATAGAAGATATATGACTGTTAACACCATATTTGTCATTGTAAAAATAGAATAGTTTAGCCGGAATTACTTTTACCTTATCTCCTATCACTATTGTAGTAAGAATATTTCTGCTGTCGTAGTCGAATGAATTTCCATCAGTAGCTTCACAAGCTATAGCATTATAGTTTATTTTCTTTAGAGACAAGCATTTATAAAAAGCGTAAGAGCCGATTGAAACTACCGATTCTCCAATTGTAATTGACGTTAAACCGGAGAAGTTGTAAAAGGCGTTCGGTGGAATAACTTTTACATTGTTACCTATATAAATATTTGCAGTGTTGGTACAATCAGAAAATGCGTATGACATCGAGTTACACTCAGTGGCATTAAAATTAACTTGAGCTATCGAAATACAGCCTTGAAATGCGCGATCGCCAACAAAAGTCACCCCTTCGGGGATTGTGACACTACGCAGAGCTGTAAGACCTTTAAATGCGTAAGCGGGGATTGTTTTTACCGCATCGCCAATCGATACCGTACGCACTGAAATACAGCCATTGAATGCCGTGGCATCACTTGCCCCCATTGTTGAACATTCCGACGCATTATAGCTGATGCTTTCCAATCCGGTACAACCATTAAAAGCGTTGTTGCCAATGGTTGTAATTGTAGATGGAATAGAAACCGAAGTCATGCCGGTTGCATTGTTAAATGCTTGAGTTGCAATCTGAACTACGGTGTAGGTCGCACCATTGAAAGTCACTGTTTCGGGAATAACTATATTACCCGATGCCGCATTGTTTTCGGCGGTTTCAACCGTTAAGGCTTCTGGAGAGATGATGTTGTAATTCAAACTCCCAACAGAGAAGTCGGAAGCTGAAATTGTCATCATAGTCCCAGCCCAACAAACAGCAAGAACTGATAATAATGTCCGTTTCATTATTAAATGTGTTTTGAGTGCCTCCTGAGTCCCCGAATTTGGCGATTAACAATCTGGTTTTAACATATAACAATGTAAAAACGTGGGACCTTGTTCAGTTTATTTATTCGAAGGCATCGCCAAACGCCCAACCAGTAATAAACAGTTCACTCCCACGCCATTTTCGAATATCTCGACCCCTTGTCGGGGAGTGGATATACGACAAGCATGAGCGTTTATTCTGCTTATCCTACTGGTTAAATTTTTGGCGAATTTTTCGAATAAGGATAAATCTAAAAACGCTTTCACTAAATATGTCTCCTGTGGGGAGGGCAACACTCTACCACCCACAAGATTAATGCAAAGATAGTGCAAGCTAAACACAAATGCAAATTAAGTTTTACTAAATTTTCACGATAAGCACAAACACCCTCAACTAACATCTTCACTATTTTCTCACAAAAACGACAAGCAATATTAGAACAAATATAAAGGCGACCTACGATATAGCTATTGAATTTGAAATGGTGATAACTCAGTAAAAACATATAACAAATGTATAAGACACATTCTTTTTAGTTAAAATATCTATAATCATCATAGATAAATTAAACCTTTTGGGTGTTTTTATGGTCATAAAGGCATAATATTTAATTTTTTATTAACCACTAAACTATTTTTATTATGAAAAGATTTTCTAAAATTTTCTTAGCATTAGCTATTATTGCAGGTGTTAGCGTTGTCGCTTTAGCCGATAGACCCATTTCGTCAAATGAACTTCCTAACGAAGCTAAAGCGTTTATCAACAAAAATTATGCTGAAACAACAATCTATAATTGCGAAATTGATGACTTCAATTATGATGTTGACCTCAGTAATGGAGTTGATCTAAAATTCAATAAGAAAGGAAAACTACTCAAAATTGAAGCCGACCATGGCGTGCTTTCACAAGCTGTTCTTAAAGCCATTCTTCCGGCTAAAGCTGTGCAACATCTTTCGGCTAAAGGACTTTTGGATCGCGTGGAAGAAGTTGAATTCCGTCGTAGCACTATTGTTGTTGACATTGCCAACTATGACGACTATGAAATTCGTTTCCGTCTCGACGGCACTGTGAAATAACGCAATTAATTCACTATTAGATAAAATCTGAGGGTGTCTAAAATGAATAGGCACCCTCATTATTTGTGGTAATCAAATTACTTGGCTTATTTATCTCCATATTCTTCGAGATATGCTTCGCAAGCCATTACAAGCTCGTCGTACCATTCTTTTCCAAATCGACGTGTTAATGGTTCTTTGAGGAACTGATATACACGCAAGTTGTTTTTGCGACCAAGCAATTCGGCACATTTACATATCTTCCAACGATGATAGTTGACTGCGGTAAATGTAGAATATTCCTTTAATCTCACCGGATAGAGGTGGCATGATGAGGGTTTGTAAAAGTCAATCTTACCTGCTCGATAAGCCTTTTCAATGGCACATTGACACATTCCTCCGGGGGCATAGCAGGTAAACACACAATTCTTGCCCTCAACAATAGATGTTACCAAGTCGCCTTCTTCATCAACATACCCTACTCCATTTGCCTCAATCTCGGCTTGAGCTTGTGGCAAGAGGTCATTCCAAATTACGGGAAGAATTTCTTCTATTTTCTTTTTTTCCTCTTCGGTTATAGGAGCTCCTGCATCACCTTCAATACAGCATTCTCCAAGACAAGTGTCAAGGTCGCAACAAAAGAATTGCTCGGCAAGATCGAGCGACACAAGTGTATCTTTTATTTGTAACATTATGGTTTCTTCTTCGTTTGTTTTCAATTTTCAATCAATTATTTTATTATTTTCCTGAGAATATCATAGCCACACCCACCAATCGGTCGTAGCGTTCTCCCGGACGATGATAATATACTTTGATGAGATATTCATTTACCGTTTCATAGAAATCTCCCTCAATAGGAGCTGTTGCTCCTACCATAGTTCCTACCGGCACTGCAAGATACTGATAGTTATATGCACCTTGTTTCAACAATAATGTTTTTTCATACTTTCCGGTGGCTCGATTAAACACCATGCGTGATTCAGGGTCAAATCGACGATATGTAAAATCACCATCAAGGAAAATTCCATAATTAAACTGTTCGGGAAGATCAAGAGTGAAATGAGTCAACACATAATCGGCTTCAATATCGCTTTGCGATGAATTATATTCGCGTATTGTAAAACGGCCAAATTGAGTTTGGTCATATATATATTGCCCAATTGAACGCAATCCATCGGTTTCCAATATCTGATGATAATATGGCTCACTATATCCTATCTCAGCAACATGCATTCCGGGATAAGTAACCGACACGGTTTCCATACGACGATACTCATTCCCTGCCTTAAACACAAGAGGCGACAAATGCTCATAGTATGCCTTATTCAACGACACTCGCAATGGTTTATCAATCACAACTTCATTGTCAATGCGTGAATTTTGCGACACTACGATTCTAAAATCGTTATACATATCTTGCACATTCAATTTTGAGGCATCAACTTCAAACGACAACTGTTGATGTGCCCTATTATAATCCACATCGGTGCGAGAAGTTACACTCGCTCCTACCCTTACTTTTGCCTCACTCACCATAAATCGTGCTTGAAGTAATGTTTCATCGGGGTTATTTTCAGGGAACACACGTAATAAATAGTTGCCCGAAATTGTAAATCGCACTTCATCATTAGGCAACGCTATCGAATAATGCACATAGTGGGTAGTTGTGAGCTGAGAGTATTCATATTCCTCTACATAGCCAAGGTTAAATCCATCGACATACTCCATATCCACCAATCCCGATGGTTGCCACATTGCATTACAATGCACAAGCGAATAACGTAGATAGCTATGCTCCTCAGTGAGTTCATCAAATGAAATAATAACCCTATCGTCAGTGTCAAGAGTAATCACAGGTGGAGCATATTCATTTCCCTCAACTTTAACCTGCAAGGTTTTGAATCGAGAATCAAATATACCATTCATTGTATCCTCGGCATTAACGCCCAGCGACATCATTGATAAAATCAATATAACTAATATTTGATGCTTCATAATATCTATATTAACGCAATCGAGCATCAATAATTGTGATTGCATCTTCTATGAGTTCAATACATGGTTTGCGACCCGGTTTAAGCAATTCGCCACACACTATTGAACCGTTTAACAATTTATATTCATCGGTAGCAGCCTTTACTTCGGCATAAAGCATAGGTTTGTCAGATGGACGAGAATATTTTGTCAATCCTTCAAGCATTACCATTCCCGACACTGCTCCACACACCTGTTTCATACCACCCACACCTCCACCAAATCCGGCTGAGATTCGAGACACAACTTCTTGGTCTAAGCCATGAATATCGTCAAATACCATCACAACACATTGCGAACAGTTATATCCTTGTTTGTGCAACATGCGTGCACGTTCTTTTCGTTCTTCAAGAGTATATTTCATAAATACATATCTTTACCAATCAATCTCGCTCTTACCTTGCAAACGAAGATATTCATTTGCCTTAGAAAAATGTTTATTCCCCAAAAATCCACGATATGCCGACAAGGGCGATGGGTGGGGAGATGTCAACACCAAATGACGATTACGGTCAATAAATGCACCTTTCTTAATTGCATAAGAACCCCATAACATAAATACGATTCCCGACCTATCCTGTGCCAATCGCATTATTACTTCATCAGTAAACTGCTCCCAACCTCTATTTTGATGCGAGCCGGCTTTATGTGCTTCAACCGTCAACGTGGCATTAAGTAGTAACACACCTTGATTAGCCCATCGGCTCAAATCACCATTCTCGGGCATAGGTTTGCCTAAATCATCACGAATCTCCTTAAAAATATTCACTAACGACGGGGGCATGGGAATACCCGGATTAACCGAAAAGCATAACCCATTAGCCTGACCCACATCATGATATGGGTCCTGTCCCAATATAACCACCTTTACATTTTCAAATGGGCAAGCATCAAAGGCAGCAAATATTTTTCCACCGGGAGGAAAAATTGTCTTTGCACGATATTCTCCTCGCACAAAGTTTGTGAGATTAACAAAGTAATCTTTCGACCACTCCCCTTTTAGTCGCTCGTGCCAAGATGGTTCTATTTTTACATTCATTTCAATGATATTTCGTTGATTGAATTTCTTATTTGCAAAACTACAAAAAAACAACTACTTTTGCACACAATTTCACGAGAATAATCATTTGTCCCCGTAGTTCAATGGATAGAATATTGGATTCCGGTTCCAACGATTGGGGTTCGACTCCCCACGGGGATACTTAATAGACTTAAACACAGAAATTTGAAGTAAACCCCAATGTTTTGAAAACTATGGGGTTTATTTTATGCGATAATAATAGCCGAGTGTTATCAATATTGATGAATGGCGTGATGCGTCGAATACATCTTTTTTAGTTGCCGGGTAGATATTTCCAAGTCCGAAATAATATCGACCCTCAAGAGCTAATGAATTTTTGCGATTGAGCTTAAATTCGCATCCAACTCCACCGGTTATTCCATAGTCAAATTTATTCTTTATAGGCATTGTCAATTGCTCTGTCATGCGATATTGCAAAGGAAAATCCTGTACCGACGTAACATTGGAATAATCAAAATTTGATTTTATTGAACTTCCTATCATATAACTTATTTCAGGTCCAAGATTTATATTTATATTAAATCGTTTCCAACCAAAGAATATGTGTGTCATCAACGGCAACTGGATATAAGTTAACGAGCGTTTATATTCAAATGGCAATCCATCATCAAACGACTCTTGCCAACCTCGTTGTGCAATATTCAATTCTGCAAGGAGTCCCACATGACGTTCTTCGGCATAACGAAACGACACCCCACCTACAAATCCGCTCGTCATAGATTGCTCAACCTCGGGCGTAAACGCTATTGACGACAATGTTGCACCGGCTTTAGCTCCAACATGTATATGCGATTTATATAATGTTTGAGCATTAGCGATTACACTCATTCCACACACAAACAATAATATTGCGATAAATTTATTCATCTTAAAAATTCAGTTACAGCACTTTCACATCTACGTCATTATTCGAACGATAACGCACAATATATAATGACCTGTTTTCAGCTCCTTTTTCTCCTTCAACATCAGTAAAATCAAAAGTATATTGCAATCCTGAATATTTCAAATCAGCATCGAGAACATTACCATTACCATCTCTCAACGCATTGATAAGATAATATCCACAATCATATCCAAGTACAGCTTGGATTGGTGGACTTTTCTTTATTGGTGCTTTGTAAACATCAAGAAACTTTTGTGAAAAAGCTTTTTCCTTATCGCCTTTTTCATTGAAGTAGAATCGCGAATACACCACAGTGTTGAGTGCGTGAAGAGATGTTCGTTGCGAATCCTTAAATGCAACCCATTCAGGATAACCAAACAATGCAACATCTTCAGTACACATATTCCTAAATTCTTTTATTGGCTCAATAAATTTCTCAAATTCTTTTTCAGAACTTGACAACGGAATAAACAAATATTTTGCACGTTTATTCAAGCCATCTAAATCAACAACATTCAAGCTTCGCTTAAATATAATTTCTTTGCATTCTACATCTAACTCCTTATACTTGCGTTTTATTTCTTCAACCATTGAAGTTCTATTTTTATTAGCCGGAGAGCCTATTATGATTGGCGTATAGTCGGAGTATTCATTCACAAGCCACGAAATAGTCTTGTCATACATAACATCTCTTACGACGTTTGCTTGAATCACATTTTTTTTAACAAAATGCGTTGTATCGTTGGCATAAAACGCATTCAATATCGTGGTCGATTTATCACAAGCATTAGCAATAGCTTTCACTGATGCAGTATTGCCGGGAGGAGCTATAACAACATTCATTTGTTGAATTTGTGGCTGTGCCAATATCAAATTCAACGAATCGATGCTATTATATGTATCGTACGCATATACATTTATCTTTTGTCCACTATCTTTCAGAGCATCAGCTGCAAGCAAAAAACCTTTATAAAAGTCAAGATATGTGCGAGTTGCAGTACTCATTGTTTCCTCATTCAACATAAATGGCATAAATATCGCAACATTATATATCGGTTGTTCAATAATTGTATCAGAAACTTCAATTGTCGATAATGTTGGGTCATTTTCCACCGACAAATCATCTTCTACAACATTTTGTTTCTTATCGTTTTTAGCTTCCACACGTCTTTTGGGTGTTCTTATCACAAGCTCTTCGCCTACCTTTATTCCATCTTTTGCCGATGGATTCAGACGCAACAAGTCATCAACCAACATTCCATATTGCTTGCTAATTCCATAAAGCGACTCTCCTTTCGCCACTTTATGAACAAGGGGCATATCATATACATTTGCATTCATCAATAAACACGAAAATGCAATGACCGCAATTAAGGCTCTAATCTTCATATCGTTGAATATTCAAAACATTTTACATCACAAAGATAACTCGTTTGTGGCAATTATGCAATAAATCATATTCGTTTAACCCATAATAACAAAGGAGATACACCCGATATGATGTATCTCCTTTAGTCTATAACAATAATATCTTGATTATTTCAATGTGCCGGCTTCTGCTTTTTTCACCATTTCTTCATTAGCAGTAATATAGACTTCCACACGACGATTTTGAGCACGACCTTCGGCTGTGCTGTTATCTGCGATATAGTAATCCATTGGCAAACCTTGAGCTGAGATACGAGTTGATGAAACGCCACTGTTTACAAGATATACACGCACTGATTCGGCACGACCTGTTGAAACTTTTTCATTTGCTGCCATCGAACCAGTATTGTCGGTATAACCATAAACTTGCACATCTGTATCGGGATTTTCATTGAGCGAAGCTGCAAATTTTGTCAAATTTGTCTTTGCCGAATTGCTTAATGTTGTACCATTTGTTGGGAACAATATACCTCCTTCAAATGTAACTTTAATTGCTTGCAATCCATTAACATCAGTTACTTCTTCTACTTTTGCCGCTTCAGCAAGTTGAGCTTCAAGTTCCTTTTGTTGTTTATCCATCTTGTTTCCAATCAATGCACCGACACCGGCACCAACTGCTGCACCAACGCCTGCTCCGATTGCAGCTCCTTTTCCTTTACCAATCAATGCACCAACACCGGCACCAAGAGCGGCACCACCGCCACCTCCAATTAATGCACCTTTACCGGTATTGTTTATTGACGCACAACCTGTTGACAACAAAAGCGAAGCACTCAATAGTACTGCACATGCACCTTTCATAAATTTCATAATTCCTTAAGTTTTATTATTAATTATTTTTATTGATGATTTTGTTTACAAAATTAAGTAATTATTATCTAACGATCAACATCATAAACCTTATTTTCTATCAAAAAATATTCTTTACGCATATCGCCTGAATATTTTATGTATAAACTTAACTTTATTCAAACAAAATAATGATAATTGAGATTTTGTAGTTAAATTTGCATCTAAATATTTCTACTATAATGGCAAAATTTAGAAACATAACAAGGTCAGCCACATTATTGGCTCATGTAGGTGCAATTATTACCGTTACTGCATGGGGCGTATCTTTTGTTTCAACGAAGGTTTTGCTTGAAAATGGGCTTGGCCCGGCTGAAATATACATCTATCGTTTCATTTTGGCATATATAATGGTATTAATCGCTTGCCACAAACGATTATGGGCAAATTCACTACGCGACGAGTTTTTATTTATGGCATGTGGGTTGTGTGCCGGTTCAATATATTTTATTGCCGAAAACATGGCTCTGGAATACACATACGTTACTAATGTTTCACTACTCGTAACAACCTCACCCCTTATCACAACATTTTTAATGTGGATAATCTACAAAAATGAAAAACCTGGCAAAGGCACTATATTGGGGTCGATTATTGCTTTTTTAGGTGTTGCATGTGTTATTTTCAATAGTAGTTCTGATGTAAACATTAAGCCATTAGGCGACATTTTATCACTACTCGCGGCTATCAGTTGGTCAATATATAGCCTCGTTTTGAAAAAGCTCAATGCACTATATAGTGTGATGTTTATATCACGCAAAACATTCTTTTATGGTGTTTTAACCGCATTGCCATTTATGCTTTTTCAACCCGAATTATGCCCACCATCAGTTCTTCTAAAAGCCGAAGTATGGAGTAATCTATTGTTCCTTGGAGCATTTGCTTCAATGATTGCATATATTCTATGGGCTCAATCTGTAAAATATTTAGGAGCTATTAAAGCCTCTAACTACATGTATGTCTCTCCAATTATTACTCTCATTGCTTCAGTATTTTTATTAGGCGAATCTCTTTCAATTATTGGAGGTATCGGTTGTGGATTGATTCTTGGTGGTATGTGGTTGGGAGAATATCTTGAACGAAAAAATACCATAAGCGAGAACTAACATTCATATCGTTCACACCACTGCATCTTACTCCTCTTTCAAAAATTCTATTTCATCAATCAATTGACAACAAAGCATTGCAGTCAGAGGCTCATTGTTTTGATGTTCTATTTTTGCAAACGATTCTATCTCATCAACATGAGTCGGCAACAAATTAAACATCAATCGCAATGCCACATACCGCTCCATTGCCACCGTCGATTTCATCATTGCTTCGGCTAATTGCCAAGCATAGTCTTTATGACGTAATAATCTATGACACAACACATCTCCCACCTCGGCAGTTGGCACTTCCGACACCCAACGACATGCCGTTTCAAACCCAAATTTCTCACGAGGATAAATCATTGGAGCCATCAACAAACTTTCACGTGTCGATTGATTTTTCCACAACGCTTCGGCAAGAACCTCACTATTGGGAGTTTCATTTGCAATTTCTATAATTTGAGGTAAATTTAGTCCGAAAATAATACGATATTTAGCTCCATGACGACGCATATTATCGGCTACTGCTCCATTTCGCATTGCAAAAAAACGGCGTTTAACCGTCTGCATTTCATTAAACTTTGTCATATATTGCTTTTTTATGCAAAAGTAATAAAAAACACCGACTTATTTCGTTATTAGTTATAAATATCTATTGCACAATCAACTCAAAGAAAGTATCTTTGCCATGAAAAAGTTATATACAACCTCAAAATATGTTTTTATAACAAAATGAGAAACAGAGAAAACGAATCTCAAAAATCAGTCAAAACGCCAAACAATTCTTCGTTCAAACGCAAAATCGTCAAACTAATTTGGCTTTCATTTGGAGTTTTTGTCGCTGTCGCATTTATATTTCTCGTATTACTTTACAATGGAGTAATCGGATATATGCCTTCGATTGAAGATATCACAAACCCTAACGACAAATATGCATCGTTCATCTACTCGGCCGACGGAGAGGAAATGGGACGCTATTATGTGGGGTCGGGAAATCGTGAGTATTCCGACTTGGCTGAGATTCCTCCTCACATGATTCAAGCACTTGTTGCTACTGAAGACATTCGCTTTTTCGACCATTCGGGCATTGACATTAAATCACTTTTCCGAGCTGTAATAAAAACCGGACTATTAGGACAAAAAAGTGCCGGAGGGGCTTCAACTCTAACTCAACAGCTTGCCAAGCAAGTCTATACCGAAAAACCTGCCGACAACAAATTGGAACGTGCAATGCAAAAGCCGGTTGAATGGATGATTGCCCTCAAACTCGAACGGCATTATTCTAAAGATGAAATCATAAAAATGTACCTCAACCGATTTGACTTCCTTTATAATGCAGTGGGTGTAAAATCGGCTGCCCACGTATATTTTGGGAAAACACCAATGCAACTCACTATTGACGAAGCTGCAACTCTTGTGGGAATGGTAAAAAACCCATCATATTACAACCCCATAAGATATAATGAACGTACTCGTGAACGTCGCAACATGGTGCTTCATCAAATGTATCGTGCCGGATACCTTTCCAAAGCTGAAGCCGAGGTTTATAAAGAACGTCCATTGACAATCAACTATCATCGACCTCAAAGCCACAACGATGGCATTGCCCCATACTTCCGCGAAGAGCTACGTCGTTACCTCACTGCAAAAAAGCCAGAAAGAGAGAATTACATGGCTTGGGAAACAAAACAATTCAAAGTCGATTCAATTGCATGGGAAAACGACCCACTATATGGTTGGGGCGAAAAGAATGGATACGACATCTACAAAGATGGTTTAAGAATCCACACCACAATTGATTCACGCATGCAAAAATATGCCGAAGAAGCCACAACAACCCAAATGAAATCTCTCCAAAAAACATTTACAAATTCACACGACTATAAAAAATCAAAATATGCTTTATATAGCACTCACGACGGAGAAATCTCTAAAAAAGATATTGACCGATTCATAAATACCTCTATCCGACACAGTGACCGCTATCGTATAGGCAAAAAAGCCGGAAAATCTCATGAGGAAATCATGGAAGAATTTAATACTCCGGTTGATATGTTGGTATTCAGCTATGACGGTCCTCAAGAAGTTACAATGACCCCTTATGACTCCGTGCTTTATCGCAAACAATTCCTTCGCACAGGTTTCATGGCGATGGACGTAACCAATGGACATGTTAAAGCATACGTTGGTGGCATTGACTTCAAATTCTTCAAATACGACATGGTATCTACCGGTCGTCGACAAATAGGCTCTACTGCAAAACCATATCTTTATGCGGCAGCAATAGAGGAGCTTGACTTAGACCCAAACGATGCGATTAACACCTACTCTCCCGTTTGGTTTCCCAAAGGAAGTAGCATGGGAACAATGCCACTTAAAACTGCCTTAACCAAATCACACAACGGAGCATCTGCCGGATTGATGTACGAAGTGGGTCCACAACGCATGATTGACCAAATGTCAGCTCAAGGATTGACAAAAGAAAACATCAAACCCGACCAAACAATAGCTCTTGGCTCGTGTGAAATACCCCTCAAAGAAATGTGTGTGGGCTATTCTGCATTCGCCAACAAAGGATATTCATCGGCAGCAATGATGGTTACAAAAATTACCGACAGTTCCGGTAACGTGATAACTACATTTGTCCCAAAACAAACTCATGCTCTATCTAAAAACGGCTATGCTCGCATGCTCGAAACCCTCAAAAGCGTCGTATTAAATGGTACCGGTCGTGCAATTAGTTCTTTAGGTGCTGAAATGGGCGGCAAAACAGGTACTACCGACTTTAATGCCGACGGTTGGTTTATGGGATTCACTCCCAACCTCGTGTTCGGAGCTTGGGTTGGTGGCGAAGAACGCTACATACACCTTAATCGCGTGGGTGGTAGCACAGCTCTTCCTATTTGCAAATTATTTATGGGCAAAGTATATAGCGACAAAAAATTGCCTTATAAAAAAGATGCTAAATTTTATCAATTTGACGACGCTGTTGTTTATAAAGAACCACTCTTTGAGGAAACTGATTCATTAGCAACCACCGTCGAAGGTATTTTCGATTAATTACATTTTTCATAACACGAAAAAACTCCACTAACTTCGTGGAGTTTTTTTATTACGTAATCGAATCGTTGCCAAATTAGAAGTTTATATCACCAGGGGCTGAAAGAATATGAAAAACTAAATCCTTCAATAACAAATATTCATTTTGGCGGCTTCCAATTCCCTTACTTTTAGCATCAAAATCACGTATAGCCGCAACGATTTCTATCACTTGATAAGCATTGTAATTTCTCATTCCGTGCTTGAATTTTGCGAATTGAATATCCCATTTTGCCCCCACCATCGATTTCAAGTTTGCCTCTGATTTATCTTTGGTGAAATATAGAGTTAGCAAATCTGAAAAATATCCAAACAATGCCATAACCGTTACAACTGCAGGATTATTTTTTGAGTTTTGTCGAAAATATTCAATGATTTTATAAGCTCTAAGAGAATCCTTTTGTGCCAAAGCATCAATTAATTCAAAATTATTATAATCTTTGCTCACACCAATATTTCGTTCAATGCTTTCAGGCGTAATCATCGCATTTGCACCTAATATCAGAGCCAATTTATCTATCTCATTATACAATCTCGACAAATCGGTACCAATATAATCACGCAACATTTCAAGAGCCTTTGGTTCGGCATTCAATCCTTTTAATTTTATGTATGAGCCAATATTGTTAATTGCATTGCGTTCTTTAATCTTTTCCGACAGAAAAACCACTCCATTGTTTTTCTTTATTTCTGCAATCAAATCTTTTGCTTTTGCCACTGCACCACGACAACATATTACAAGAATCGTTGTTGGTGATGGTTGCGATGCGTATAAATGTAAACGATTGAGCTGGGCTGCATTTATTGCTTGAGCCTCTTTAAGAATCACAACCTGATACTCCGACATCATCGGATAACGACGACACGTATCCATTACAGTATCGACAGAGACTTCCGGAGCATACATTGTGTACATGTTAAAATCTCGTTCCTCAATAGGCAGTATTTGCTCAAAAATTTTAACAAGAGCATCAATATAATACCCCTCTTCTCCATGCAATAAATAAACAGGAGCATATTGACGTTTTGCCAACTGAGATTTAAGACTGTCAAATGTTACCGCTTCGGTTGCCATCTATATAAAATTTTGCGATGATAAAATTAATGCGTAAATTTACACAAATTTATTATCTCTGCAAAATTATAATGACATCGCTCAACCTTCCACAATACAATATCAATGTAAGGACTGCTCCCGATGGTTCGAAACAAATTTTCGACACATTACGTAGCAAATTCATCACCCTGACCCCCGAAGAATGGGTGCGACAACATTTTGTAGCATTCCTCATCAACCACAAAGGCTACCCAACCGGATTGATGGCTAACGAGGTGTCATTATCTCTTAATGGGACATCACGCCGAAGCGATACTGTAGTATATTCCTCTTCGGCACAACCTCTTGTTATTGTTGAGTACAAAGCCCCCTCGGTTAAAATCTCTCAAAAAACATTCGACCAAATAATTCGCTACAATATGGTATTCAAAGCCCCCTACCTCATTGTTTCAAACGGCATGAATCACTATTGTTGCCACATAGACCTTGAAAACCACAGCTACAAGTTTCTTCCCGACATTCCTCAATATCAAGCCCTCTAAAATCATAAAGATGAAACAAATTACATTAAATATAATATTAATCTTATTGCCCTTATTGGCTACGGCACAAAACGACTCTGTCGAAGTTGTGCGACCGGTAGCCTCGGCATGGGAAATAGGTGTTGGAGCCGCAAAGATTACCGACACATATCTATCACCATTAAAATATGACGGGCTTGAATTCAGCTTGCGATATGAACGCCGTCAGTCAATGAAATTTAACCCCAACCAATGGACTATGCAACTTGCCGCAGAAGCAGTGGTTGACAAAACTGAAAATCCTATGCGTTACGCATCAATGTGGTATGGTGGATTGGATTTATCTTGGGGCATGACTCATCGTTGGCGTTTGCCACACAATATAATCCTCTCGGTAGGTGGTAGCACCTCGCTCGATGCAGGCTGTATATACAGCACTCGCAATGGAAACAATCCTGCATCGGCAAAGGCGGCATGGACCGTGAATATCACCGGTGATATTTCATGGAGTACTCAATTTGTCAATAAAAAATTAATATTACGTTATCAACCCACACTTCCTGTTATTGGTGCATTTTTCGCACCCGAATATGGCGAGTTATATTATGAAATATCCCTCGGCAATTATGATGGATTGTGCCACTGTGCATGGTGGGGCAATTATTTCAAGATGGAAAATCGTGTAACTGCCGATTGGTATCTGAGTAGAGCAACTGCTTTGCGAATAGGTTATAATGGTAATATTCTATCAACAAAAGTGAATAACAATGTAACCCAAATGATTTCGCACTGTGTAGTTATAGGTGTTTCGGGACAATGGTTAAGTCTTGCTCCATCTCGCTCAATACAACCCGACACGCACATAATTTCTGCTATATACTAAATAATGAAGTACACATAACATGAAGAAGTTTTATTTAACATTCACAATAATACTACTCACATTAACCTCTTGTCATGAGGTAGAAGAATGGGAAAATGACCCACGAGGGAATTTTGATGCGTTGTGGACTATTCTTGATGAACATTATTGTTTCTTCAACGAGAAAAATGTAGATTGGGACAAAATTTATAATCGATATTCGGCTCGTCTTGACGACAAGATGACTCGCTTCGAACTATTCCAAGTGTGTAGCGAAATGCTCGACGAATTAAAAGACGGACACACCAATCTCATCACTCCGTTTTCAACTTCTTATTATCATCAATGGTGGAGCGACTATCCCCAAAACTACGATGAACGTTTGTGGCAAGAACATTATTTGAATTTCAACTATCGCTCCACCTGTGGCATATATTACGGCATTCTATCTCAAAACATTGGGTATATGAACTATTCAAGTTTCTCTAATACAATAGGCAACGGGAATCTTGACGAAGTGTTAGCCCACTTGCTTAGTTGCAACGGATTAATTATCGATGTTCGCAACAATGGCGGTGGTAATTTAACTAATGTTGAGACCCTTGTGGCTCGATTTATTAAACAACGCACTCTTGCCGGATATATCTCTCATAAAACAGGTCCGGGACACAATGATTTCTCATCGCCCGAACCATTCTATTATGAACCGGCCGAAGAGGGACATATACCATGGCGAAAAGGAGTTGTTGTGTTGACTAATCGCTCAACATTCAGTGCTGCCAATAATTTTGTGTCGATAATGAAATATTTGCCCAACGTAAGAATCGTCGGAGCGACAACCGGTGGTGGCAGTGGTATGCCTTATTCGTCTGAACTGCCTAATGGTTGGGGGGTGCGTTTCTCGGCATGCTCAATTCTCGATCCCAAAGGTAATGTGACTGAATTTGGCATCAACCCATCTCAAGGGTGCGAAATAGATTTAGATCCTCAAGCTGCACTTCAAGGTAAAGATTCAATGATTGACTTTGCAATCGAATTATTGAATCAAGATTGGTAATTTCCCGAAATCATTAAAGAGTTGTGTATGGTACCTCAAATTATAGCTTACCCCAACTGCCTCCGGTATAAAAGCATTGAACTTTTCCCACTACAAGAGTACCTTCAAGTTTTAGTGGAATGCGATGTGGTTCAACCGAAATCCATGCGTCCATATCGTCCGACGTTTTGGTGTCGCCATCTTGTGTAAAAGTAAAACTTATGTGATAACACTTTTGAGTGTCAGCATTATCTAACTCCACATTTTCAATCCCATGATATTTAATCGTAAGGAGTTCTTTGAACTTTCCTGAGAAAATGTTTAACTTCATTTCCTCTCCTTTTTTCATTTTATCATAGTTGATTGCTCGCATATAATAGTAAACGCTCAACATATCAACAGTTGCACCTGTTCCCGATATGATATGTTCCTTTTTCCCTCCTGAGGTTTCATCTTTATCACGTTCAATGCGAGTGCAATAGCCATAAACTTTATTGCCTGAGCGTGAATATTTCACAATATCGTGCTTGAAAACATCACCTTCATGAGCTTTCTTTTCGTAAAACATCGGTAGAAAACCTTTTTTCTTAATAACACCATTAAGAGTATCTCGCACCGTGTAATATTTGTCGGCCCAAGGTTCGGAACGAGCGGTGAGTTTGGTTATATAATTATCCCCATTATTGGTTATCGTCAATGTCGCATTTCCTGCCTGTGTATTGATAAGCCCCCATTTATACATCACCTTGTAATTCACCTTTTCATTATTAAACGTAATTTCATTGGCACATGCAAAAAGTGCCGAGAAACTTATAATTATTGACATCAAATATTTCATATCAAAGTAAATGCTTTTTTGATTCTAAATAATTTATCAATGTAAAGTTAATAACATTTATTGTATTGACAATTTTATCTCATAATCACACAATTATATTTTTTTAGAAAAATTACATATTTTACATTTTTTAACACGGGGGGGTAAAACATCAGTTTCTAATTCTTACCTTTGCACCTAATTTTGTCAATTATAGATTATCAATATTTATATATATTACTAAATAAAATTTATGAAAAAGCGTTTACTCAAATCAATGCTTGCAATAACCGGGTTAT
>JAEIGA010004250.1_pt1 | contig 22168 bp, 23 predicted proteins | sample 9270691 | NCBI WGS metagenome assembly JAEIGA01 (sample SAMN17057246, study PRJNA624740) | gut metagenome | biome: biome; isolation source: fecal sample | host: Bos grunniens | place: China: Xizang | collected 2019 | reverse complement strand
TTTTGTATCTAACATTATAGCAATAGGCATATTAAGTTCTTCACGAACACTCTTTATCATATTTATAATATCTAAATGTTCTTCATGAGTACCATGAGAAAAATTTAATCGAGCAACATTTAACCCTGCTTTACACATACTTTCAAAAACTTTTCTTGACTTACTTGAAGGACCAATAGTACATACTATTTTTGTTTTTCTCATATTATAACCACCCTTTTTTATTATTTACATTATATATTAAATCTTTATGTCCATATTATTCCTTTTTGCCCATTAAAATAGGACTTACTGCCTATTAAACAGTAAATCCTAAAATATTAAATTATACAATAATTCCACCATAAGGATTAACAAGAAGCATATAACCTGCCATACCTTGTTCTCTAATTTTATTAATAATAACTTCCTGTGTTATTAAACTATTATCTTCAAAATAATTACCTATATTGATTATTTTATAAATAGGTTTATTAATCTCTGGTGAAATATATGAACCTGAACCTTTATATAAAGACTTTGCACAATAACTTAAAATCTCAAATTCTACAATACATTTACCATTATAATGTCCCCACATATTCGCTGGATTATGGTCCCAAGCACAATACTTCTGTGATTTCTCATCTGCAATAGTTACAGGATAAATTACACCCTCTTCTTGAACAACTATAAGTACATCACCAATAGTACCAAATGTTGAAGTCGTTGCACCAGCAAAAGTATCACCATACCTTACGATTCCATAACTATCTGAAATTAAACCTTTACTATTCAAGTCATCTTTCAATGTCTTTTGTGTATAACACCATTTTATTTTATTCCAATTTGTATAAGTATGCATTGTACCTAATCCCTCTGGAACAAAATATGTATCATCTGCAAAACAAGTTGTTGACACTAACATTAAAATTGCTAAACTCATTACTAATATTCTTCTTAAAACTTTCATAAAAAATCCTTTCTACACTTTATTACCTTTGAGTTACATATATAAACCCTGCTAATCTTTTACAATTAGCAGGGGTTATATCAAGTTTTTATTTAATAAATTTTAGATAGATATTCATACAAATCCATTATTTTTGCTATACCATTTTCACTCTCTACATAACATATAAAATAATCTTCAAATTGCACTTCTGCATGCTTTTCTTTATTCAATGGTATATCTATATAATAACCTAATTCCTCTTTAGTTCCTATTGGATAAGCAGTTATTTTATCCTCATCTACAAATATAATACTAACTGCATTTTCCTCATTTGGTACACTTTTTATCATTGAATTTGAAATACCTATTGTGTCTTCTATGTACTTTTTATCTGTGCCTTTTTCAAATACATACATTGTATCCCACTCAAAAGGAACAATATCATTTAACACAAATTCTTGTGTTTGATTTAACTTTTTAATTTCTTCCTGTAATAATACATTATGTGTATTATAAGGGTTCAAACAAATCAATACACACATAAATACAAAAACACCAACTAATAATGAAGCACAAATACCACCTATTATTGATAAACTTTTCTTCATATTAAGACCTCCAAACCATCAAGTTACAGACATTATATCACAAAAACATTGATTTGTCAAGTCTTTTATAACTGTTTTGTTACTTCTTTCACAAAATTAATTTCCTATCATACTATTAAAATCTTTTATTAACTTATTATCCACTTCTGTACCGTCACTATTTTTAGGAACACAATCATCACAATAAGGACTAATCCAACCTAATGTAATTTTTGTTGCTGGCTTACCACACTCTATACAAATTGTTTCACTTAATGTTTCATATTTATTAAATAAATCAAATATTTCATCTGTGTACTTATTACTATAAACTCTTAAAGCACCAAACTTTTCTTTGATTTGAATTATCTTAAATTCCTCCAATAAATCTGCCTTTTTTACTGCCTCTAAGAGTTCTTCACAAAATTTTTCACCAAATGCTTTTCTCCAGCCATCAGGCATATCATCAAGCATATTATATTTACTTTCTCCATCTATTTTCAAAAATGGATACTTTTCAATTAACTTATTATTCTCTATAACTGACATACTATTTCAACTCCTTTGATAATAATACATAATTACTCTGACAAGAAACCATATTTGAATAATATCTTTCAGGTGTATTCCCTTTATGTATTAACGCAGTAATACTCGTACATTTATTCTTTACAAAATATCTTTGATTCAAAATTGCTAATACAACACCTAAACCTATACTATCCTTATCTGCACCTAAATATAATACAATAAACTCCTTTGAATTCTTTTTTATACTATTTATTCGTATAATATTCATTAAAGATAAATCATTTATTAAATTACTATAATTAGGTAATGATATTGAAAATCCTTTTAATTTTTCATCTTTATAAACCAAAAACACCATATCTGGATTTAATATTTTATTCAAAGATTTGTATAAATATACAAACTGTTCCTTTGTTATACTCTTAAACATAGGAAAACCTGAATACAATCTTATCATTAAATCATATATTTCTTCAATTACAACATTAAATTTTTTATCTCTTAATGTTAATATTTCATATCCACGCTTCTTAAATCTTTCAAGCAATTTATCTTCTTTTTCTGGACATTCTGTTGGTACTCTCATATAATTTGAAACATACTCTTCACAAACTTTATACCCATTATCCTCCCAATTAACTTTATATCCTTTTCTATTATAAGGCTCACAAGTATAAGGTTCTCTATTAAAATTATCTACCTTAAATCGATATTTTATCCAAATAGAACCATCTATTGGTCCTACCAATTTCTTTAATCCTAATTCTTTTGCCTTACACTCTATTGTTCTAAATAATAAAGAAATTGCCTTATCATTATATCTTGTTTCATATAATCCTATATATCCAACTTCATCATCAGGATATACAAATAATGCTGCACGACTTAAAGGTATATTTTCGCAGTTTTCCTTATATACAATATATGGATAAATACTAAAATCTGAACTCAATATATGTTTAGAATGAACTAATTCATATTCAGTTTCTCTATTATTAGGTAATTTACCCTCTTCATATATACTATTAGGCAAACTTAAAAATCTTCTCTTATCTATTTCTTCCTCTACTAATTTACAAACTAAATCACTCACAATTATACCCTCTCAATTATTTCTATTGTACCTTTTTCACCATCTATCTTTATCCTGTCTCCGTCATTTAATAATGTCATAGCATTTTTTACATTTACAACTGAAGGCTTTTTTAACTCTCTTGTAATTATTGCAGTATGACTTAATAATGAACCTTGTTCTGCAACAATACCTTTTGAATTTTTTATAAGAAATACCCAACCTGGGTCTGTCATTTTTGTAACCAATATTTTATCTGTTGTATCTATATCTAATTCCGCACTCTCTATCTTCAAGACTTCACCCTCAACTATTCCAACAGAAGTACCTATACCTAACAAAATAGTGTCAGATAATAATTGATAATCATTATCAAAAATCTGTTTATTTATTATTTTATCTGTAAAAACTAATCTGCTATAAGCGGGTATTTTCTCATACTGTTTATATTCCTCTTTTCTATCTAATACCAACTTTTTTAAATCCATATCTGAATTATTTAACTCTTTTTCATATAAGTAAAATATGTCTTCCCTACTATCTATTCTACCCTGTTCTACCAAAATTTCACCTATTCTTAAAAAGATTTCTCTTACAAAGCCATATAACCTACATCTATTCATACGAGATATTTCCCTATTATAAATACCAATTTTAGACCTTTTTACAAATAAATTATTACTATATGTTTCTGATATATTATTTATTACATTTTCTTCATGTGTTGTTATATACTCAATAAGTAATTCTGGATTTGTCCTATAAGTTTTTGTTTCTAACTTTAATTCCTCTAAACATCTATCACCATATTCAGAAATATAATTATCAAAAAGTTTAGAAAAATTAGAAGATTTTTTATCATATTCTCTAATCAATTTATTGACCTCTAAAACGGGTTTTAAACTTTCAAGACCTCTTATATTAGCTATTAAGTTTTTATGCCTCTTACCCGCAAAAAACGTATAAATAAATGCGTACATATCATTAACTAAAGTTACATACCATCTTTCTATAAATACATTTTTTAATTCTATATATAAAGATAATAAATCATCAATATTATTATTTATCTTACTATACTTTTCTTTACTTTTTGTCATTTCTTCCTTGAAAAATTCATTTAAAACTTCCATATTTTTAGGACAATTTCTTAATTCCTTAAAAAAGTTCTTTATAACTTTTAATTTTACATTCAAAGGTACACTAAATTCATCATTTACAATAGTTTTATTGCGCACACCTAACATTTCTTGCCAAATATGTATTACATAATTACTAAAAGGTAAAAACTTTAATACACTATACCAATTACTTATTCTATAATACAATCTTCCATTAGCAACATCAACCATCTGTCTTAAATTATCATCTAATAAATTAACTAACATTTCATTTTCAGACACTTTACTAACAGAACACTTAAATATTCTATAATATAAATCTTTTACAAAATCTTGCGTTAAAGGTAATGACACTCCTGGATAACTCTCAACAATATTACTGTTATCTAACACAATACTATTAGACATATTCAATGTTGTTATAGGTCTTGCTTGTAAAACAAATATTTCATCATTTTCTATTGCAAATTCTATATCCATTTTATTTTCAAAAATATTCTCTATTTTTTGACCTATCTCAACCAATTCTAATATTTGTTCTTTATTTAACAATGGTGAATTATTTACTTTTTTTGTTTCATATAATTTATCATCTATATTATAAAAATAAGTTGTAGTATCTTCTTTATCTTCCACCACATTACAACCTAAACCCTCACCAACAACTATTACCATTTCATTCAAAACACCAATAGGATTTGCTGTAAATAATACACCTGATAATTCACTTTCTACCATCTCTTGTATTATTACCTTACAATGTGTTTCCTCTGAAAAATCTTTGATATTTTTATAACTATTTTTAACTTTCAAAACCGTATTTTTTATATCTTCTTTTTTAACATTCAAATATGATTCAAATTGACCCGCATAAGAAAAATCTTCTGAATCCTCTACATCAAAAGAAGAGCGTACAGCAAATAAACTCTTACTACTGAAAGACATATCTATTTCATTTTCATCTTCAATAACTATAAATTTAGGCACATTTAAACCATTATTTGCTAATACACTCAAATTTTCTGACTTCAATTCTATTTCACCACACTTAATCTATAAATAACTTATAACTCTCATTTGTACCCGCTTTTCCTACAACCATATAACAACCTTTTGAATCCTTAGGTACATTATAAATTAAATAACCAACCACTGGTATATTTGGTTGCAATTCTACATTCATAAAAGTTTCATCAAAATACCAAAAAGCATCAGAATAATTACTATATTCACGACCTTTTTCATCATACAAACGAAGTTGATGCGAATAATCAATAATACTACTTGTTGTATTTTCAACTTCAAATTCTATAACCATAAATTTAGTACCCTCTTGTGCTACTTTATCTTCTACATATTTTCCTACAAGTTTATTTGTTTCATTACTATCTTTTACCCTCATATTTAATGTTGCTAATTCAACATTTTTTCCTTTAGGAATATCTATATACACTAATTCTTCTTCAACTTCATTATAGTTAGAATTTGCTACTTCATTGGATGTAGAATTTACATCTTCATTACCTAAAGAAGAAAAAACTTTATTCATATTACAAGTCATGATATTTGTAAGTTTTTCACTATCTGAAATAGAAAAATTATCTATTTTCCATTTATCTGCCACTTTAACACAATTAAACATCACAATTTCAGTAGATTCAGATAACTCTATCTCTTCTTTTTTTTCTTCAAAAATAGTAGAAAAAATACCCTCCATTGTGCTTTCATCAGCGCCACTAAACGCAAGAGCAAAAGCCTGCTTCATATACTCTCCTATTACAGACTGTGTTAATAATGTTGCGTCCAAATACTTAAAAGTAACAGATACAGTTGCAGTATCATTATTTACTGTTACGGCACCTATTGTATATTTAAGGTCACTTGCACAATCCTCTAAAAAAGAAAAAATAGATTTTCCAAATATATCATCTGTTTCTAAATCAACATTAACCTTATCAGTATTGTCAACCATATAAGTCTCCAATTTTTCTAAATCATAAGATTTTAGGGTATTACAATACTCCTTTATAACCAATTCTGGTTGATTAGTTGAACATCCTACTAGACCAACCATTAAAAAAATAATCATTAAAATTACAAAACTTTTACGCATAATTATTAACCTCCATTAGTATAAATTAAATTAAATTATTTTAAATGATAAATTGATTGACAACAAATAAACCGCTACAGTCAACAACATCATACCCTCTTGAATAAATGTATATCTTTCAACTTTATCCACTAATTTATATCTCTCTGGGTCTTTCTTATAATCAATAAATACCCAACTCATCCATAACACATTTATTAACAATGCTAATACACTTACCTTACTCAAATTCCAAACTAATATAAAATTAGTTATAATATCCATCCAAGTTACTATAAATACAAAATTAACAGCCTTTTTATATCCAAATAACTTACTATATGTTACATATTCTGTTTCATCTTTTGGTGCTCTAATTTTACGGGAAACCTCCCAAATAAGAGCTGGAAAATACAAAGTAAATAATGCCATAATATTATGTAAAGTAAATATCTCTAAATTATATTTTATAATAGTAAAAGATATAATATAAATATTCATTATCATCTGAACAGGATTATGTGTTATTAGTGCCATAGGTAATGACTTCTGAATTTTATACTTTTGAAAAAACCATACAGCCATTAAAGAGCCATAAGTATATAATATTAAACAAAATAAAAAATTATTCATAAATATCAAGTTTAACATCAAAGTTACAGTTATAAGAATAGTAGCAAATATTCTTAAATCTTTCTTTGTTACCCTACCTGATGGTAATGGTCTATGTGCAAATAACCTACAATCTAATTCATAATCTTTAAAATCATCTGCTATTCTCAACCAACATAAAAAACTAAATACAGTAAAACCTAAAACTACTTCTTGTATTCCCAAACTAAATGAAGTTACTCCTTGATTTAAAAGAACTATAAAATATATTTCAAGTGCAACTATAAACCCTAATCCTAATCTAGGAATTATAGGATACATCTCCTTAAAATACACATTTAATCTTTTTAACCAACCTATCATTTAACACAACCCCTTACCATACTGATTTATCTATGAATTCACCTATTCTTTCACCAATAGAAACTTTTACTTCCTTACCATTTCTATTTGCTTCCAAAATATCTTCATCTATTTTAACTTTATCTTTACTAACTATTAAAATAATTGTACTTCCACCAAATTCAAAATGACCTTTTTCATCACCACGATTAAATTTATCTAATTTTTCACAATTATTTTTTATTTTCCCTATTTCTAATGCACCTACTTCTATCTGATATACAATACCACCGTGCTTAGTACATAAACAATTAACTTCTCTACTATTTATCTTAAATACTTTATATTTATCAGAAATAGGTCTAACAGTATGTAAAACACCTTTTATTTTCTTGTTACTTATAAGATAACCCTCATCAAAATGAATATACCTATGATAATCTGTAGTACTTAATCTAAACACCATACAATAAGAATTTGGATTAACACTATCTAAAAAGTATTTATAACCACCAAATAAATCCTCTACACTATATAAATTACCTTTTACCTTAACACCTAAATTATTATCTACATCATAAATCATCAATTTTGAGTCCGCTATTGCTATAAAATCTTCCTCATTCGTAGAAAAATCTATATACTTTTTTCTACAAAAGAAATCATTATAACTCTTAAAATCATCAACTGCTTTTTCACAAGTTGACATATCAATATTATATTCTTCAATAAAAGGCTTAATATTTTTTTTACTTAATTTACTATTAAAATAAATAGAACAAAGTTTACTGAAAAAAGGTCTTATTGCAATATACTTTAATAAAAATCTACCTATTACTGTATTATATAAAAATTCCAAACTACCTTGACTTTGTTCTACTTCTTCTATATCTACTTTATTTTTTCTATCATACACTAACATCTAAACACCTTATTTTATTATATAATTCAAAACTATTATAGCCAATGCTACAATAACTAAACCAATACTCCAAGTAACATTTGGTTTCTTTAATTTAAAATTAGAAATAAATAATACACCTGTTATGAACTCAGCAACCAAAACACTTAAACCAAAATAAACACTATTACCAAATATTAAATAAATTAATGGTAAAATAATTGCAATTGTAGTAACAGGTAAACCACTAAAATATTTTGTTGCACCATCTGTTGTAATATTAAACCATCCTAATCTCTCTATTCCAGCTACTAAATAAAATCCTGCTATCAGCATTATAGCAATATCCTCAGACATTTTATCAGTTGTAAATACTAAAATATCACCATATTCCATTAAAAATATTGATGGAAATACTACAAAGGAAATAACATCACATAAAGAATCTAACTGTATTCCAAATTCTTTTTCTTGTTCTGTCCTTTTACACATACGAGCAATTTTACCATCAAACATATCACAAATACCTGCTATAACTAAACAAACTAAAGCAAATTTTACATCATTTACACAATACATACCTAATAAAGATGCTAATACACCAAAAAATGTTAAATAAACTGACTTATTATAACAACCTATAAATAATTTTTGCTTCATATATTTTTCCTCACTTTCAACCTATACAATATTAAATTTACAATTATATGTGTTAATGCACCTATAACTATAAATAAAATATAATCAAGCAACCTATAATGTATGTATATTTCATAAATCAGACACACACCTATTAGAGAATCTATTTGGTCTATTATATAAAAAATAATACCTTTTAATCCTTTATCAGTCTTGCCTGCACTAATATTAAAACGCCTTTTTATAAAACTATTTGGTAATTCAAATAACATATATACTAAACCTAAAACAAACCCTATTTCCAAATTAAATATTTCAATATTTGGATTACTAAAATATAATAAATTATATTTACCAATACTATCTATTTTACAAACATAACCCCATAATACAGAAGTAATCATACACATAATTATCATAGATTGAAAACCAAATACTGTTTTATTCTCACCTAATAATCTTCTACCATCTTTACAAATATAAAAATTATCAATTGGTAAATGATTATTGTATTTTGATTTAACAACAAACATATTTAATACTCCACCAATTATTACAGGTAATGTTGTTATATAAAAAATTAATAAATATTCTATTAAATTAACATTTTCCATAAGTAATACCCCACTATTAAAAATTCACCTATAAAAAAAGCATAACCAAAATATAATACTCCACCTGCTGCCAAATCTTTTATATTCTTTATTTTTTCATCATACTTTTCTGTAATTAAATTACATAAATGCTCTATTGCAGTATTTATACACTCAAGAGAAAAAGCACCCAAACCTGAGACTATTAAATACAAATAGGCTAGTGGATGCACTTTTAACAATATATTTATAATAGTAAAGAATAATACAATAAAAGTATAAGTTCTAAAATTCTTTTCTGTCTTATACCCATAAATTTGACCTTTTATTGCACACTTTACACTCTCCCAAAAAGTTTTATTCTTCATCTATAACCCACCTAATTATATACTTCTAAAAAATCATTAGAGAGATAAAATGTAGCAAAAACACAAACACCTAATATAATAACTTTATGAAGGAATGAATAACTTATTAAAAGGAACTCTACCTCTCTAATGATAATTATATTTTACCATAAATTTTACCTTATGTCAATATGCATAAACAATTTTTGGACAATAAAATATGACTGACTTCAATAATCTGAAATCAGCCATAAAAAAGAAAGAAGTATTATTGAGTTACATTATATGCAACCCTAAAATGAAAGAAAAAAACTTTATGCAAACTCTCATTTGCAAAATATATTATATCACACAATTTTATGTTTGTCAATACTTATGCAAACTTTTTTTATATAGGGTAGAAATAACTTCTGAATAAGAAACCCCTACCCCATAAATAAAAAGCGCACCAAAATCGTCGTGGTGGGACAATTAAGGTGCTATGTAGTCATTGGTGGTAATGACTACTCTTATATAATAGCACAAAATTATTAATTTGTCAACACCTTTATCAAAAATTTTTATAAAAAAAATTATGCAGAGTTATAAAACCCCGCATAATCAATATAATAATTTATTTAAATATTTTTACTTTTTTAATCCTTTTACAGACCTTAATACTGCTATTAACATAACACCTACATCCGCAAATATAGCTAAACTCATAGTCATTACACCTACTGTACTTAATAATAAAAATAACAATTTAATTCCTATTATCATTTTAACATTACTACGAACTATTGACATTGTTTCTTCTGCAATATTCATACCAATAACTATTTTCTCTGGATTATCTTCCATTAAAACAATATCACTTGCTTCAATAGCCGCATCTGAACCTATACCACCCATAGCAATACCTATATCTGAATGAATTAAAACAGGTGCGTCATTTATACCATCACCAACAAATACTAAATCATCAACCCAAGTATTTGTATCATCTCTATCTTTTTCTTTTAACAATTCACCTAATTTTGCAACTTTTTGATGTGGTAATAACATAGAATGAATATCCGCATCAGCAATACCTACTTTTCTACCAACATCTTTTGCAATAAAATCATTATCACCTGTAAGCATTACTATCTTCTTTACACCTTTTTCTTTCAACTTTGTAATGCATCTTGAAGATTCTTCTTTTACTTTATCTGCTATCTTAAATACACCAACAAATTTTCCATCTATTGCGACATAAGATACAGTACCTACACCATCATATTCTTCACAAACAATACCTTTATCTTTCATTAAAGACATATTACCTACTATTACTTTCTTTCCTTTTACAGTCGCACTTACACCTTTACCTGCATATTCTACAAAGTTTTCTATCCAATCTAAATTTATATTAGTCCAATATAATTTCTTTAAGCATATACTTATCATATGTGAAGAATAATATTCAGCATGAGCCGCATACTCTATCATATCATCAATAGGAAAATCATCTTCTGAATACACGTCACTTACTTCAAAAACACCATCTGTCAATGTTCCTGTCTTATCAAAAACTACAGTACAAACTTTCGCTAATTTTTCTAAAAAGATAGAACCTTTTATCAATATACCCTCTCTACTTGCTCTACCTATACCAACATAAAATGCTAATGGTACACTTATAACTAGAGCACAAGGACAACTTATTACTAAAAAGTTTAATGCTCTATAAAGCCAAATATCAAAAGATTTCATAAGTTCTATAGGTGTTACTGGATTAAATACACTCAAAACAAAAGGTACTGCTAAAAGAATTAAAGCACCTATATAAACAAAAGGTGTATAATATTTTGCAAATTTTCTCATAAATTTCTCTGTTTCTGATTTATGATTTTCAGCATCTTGCACAATATCTAATACCTTTGATACAGTAGATTCTGTAAAAGTTGCAGTAGTTTTAATTTCTAATACACCACTTTTATTTATACTACCACTTAATACTTTATCACCCTCTTTAACTGAAACAGGCATACTTTCACCTGTAATAGAAGAAGTATTTAAGTTAGAAGTACCTTTTACTACTTCACCATCTATTGCTATTTTTTCTCCTGGTAAAACAATTATTGTAGTTCCTATTACTACTTCATCTGGCTTTACTTTCACTAATTCATATTCTGATTCACCTTTTACAGCAACATCTATTAAATTTTCTTCATCCTTTTTAAGAGTATAACTTGTTTCTACAACATGCCTTGCATCCTCTACTACTTTCAAACTACCCTTATACTCTTCTAAATCACCACGTCTAATATTTACATAGTCTGGTCTTATATCCATCAATTTTTCAATACTTTTATTACTACGTTCCACAGCAACATCCTGCAGTATTTCACCTATTTCATATAATACCAATACTACCATCGCTTCTAAATAATTACCTATATATAATGCACCTAATGTAGCTAATGACATTAAAACTCTTTCTGTAAAAAACTTACCTTTAAATACATCTAATACTGCATTATAAATAGTAGGTAAACCTATCATAGCATATGGTATAATATACCAATACAATGAAAAATTACGAGATTTATTTAAAACTCCCACCATAACTGCACAAATAATACACATTATTATTCTGTAAACAGAACTTTTTTGTTCTCTACTCATAAAATAACCTCTTTTCCACCATAATATTTAAATTAATTTACGACTATACATAATATATTTTAACACAATTTACAAAAAAGGTCAATAAGTAGAAACATTTTTTCAAATAAAAAAGCAACCTCATGAGGTTGCTTTTATCAATTGCAACCCTATAAGGTTGCTTTTTTATTAAGAAATAATTTTTGCATAAGAATGAGTTGTTACAGCACCGTCATAAAAACCTAATTTATCAGGTAAATCAGGAGTTACTGTTAATATGTATCTGCTAGCAAATCTATTTGAATCATTTAACATAGCTTCATTTACATATGCTTCATCACATAGTTTTGTAATTCCATATGCCATATCATTTAATGACATTGAAGGTGTTAAATTCAATGTCAAACCTGAATAAGCATAAACATTACCAGGTAATGTTTGATTTGGTGCCATCCAAGTAAATTCTACAGAAAATACCATATAATCACCTGTATATTCAATAACTTCAACTTCATACATAATTCCATTATCAGACCACTCTGGGTCTTTTGCTTTCTTTTTTCCTACAATAGAAAATTTATTCCAATGTCCTCTATTCTGACGACTCTTTAAAAAAGTTTTTATAGGATTATCTTTATATCCACCATTCGATAATGGAACAGCAGATGGATGAGGATTATCATTAGTATGTCCAACTGTTTTATTTTGACTTACACCATTTGATTTTGGTAATCCTACACCAACATAAATACCATCTATATAACTATCTATATTACTTAAACTGCCTGCCTTAAATAATCTACCATTACAAAAAACACCATATTCTACTACACTAGGATTATCTGTATTCCTCTTATCTAACTTAAATGTTGAACCTATTTGTGAATTCAAATAATTTAATTTTTCTTCAACACCTTGCGCTGTTAATTTAAATCCATTATTCATTTACATCAACCCCTAATTCTCAATCTAAATACTTTTCTCTCAATTTAATCAAACCTAAGTCCTTTGCTGAAAGTTCCGCCATTTGTTCTCTTATTTCTTTTAATTTATCTGACCTTAAATTTGTTATACCCAATTTATTGAAGTTTTCCTCTAATTTTTTAGCATTAAATCTTTTTATATACTCTCCTACTTCTTCTTGCTTTGCTAATAATACAGGTACACCCTCTAATAACTTTTGAACACCTTTTGAATACTCATGATATGTTTTAGAAGTAAATGTTAAACCTGTTACTTTCCAATCAAACTTTTTACAAATTTCTTTCAGAATACCTGCTATACTATATGGTGTTCCACCATCATAAGTATCAGTTATTGCTGTTGTTGAAAAAATATGATATTTTATACGTAAAGGTAATTTTTTAGATGTGTAAACCTTAAAACCACGCTTTGAATAATTATTAGCATATATACTATTATTAAAACTTTCTACTAAATATTTACCACAGTCTAAATCTAACCAACTTTCTTTGATATATAACCATTTTTCATCTAAAAATATATCATGTTCTTTTGCTGCATTTTCTATTTCAATACTGTTACTACGATAACCTTCTGGATTTATTCTATGTAATGGTTCATCTAACACTAGCTTAATTCTATTATCCTTTAATTCTAAACTCTCATGAATATTTGTAATACCATTACTCCTTATCATACAAATACCATAAAGTTTTAAATTAGATAAACTAAAATTACCATTACCATCTGTTGATAATGTCATAGCAATCTTTTTATTAGTATCTGATTCCTTCTCGTCTTTCTTTTTATTTACCAAATAAAGAACACCATTTTTATCTATATCCGCATTTATAATCTGGTCTTTATATTCCTCTATCCAAGCTTTATTAACTTCTGCTATCTGACCTATCTTATTCTCTGCATAATATATAAAATAATTACTCTCTCTCTTTTTCTTAAATACGATATTACCACTTGAATTTTTCTCTGTTAATAACTTAAACATTTATATCACTCCTTATTCATCTTTTATTACAATACAAACAAAATTTTTTTCACCTATATCATTTGGCATAACCAAATGTTTTGTTGTTCTTTTTGTTGTATCTATCAAAGTTAAAGGTATTTTTAAATACCCCATCATACACCATTTTACATCACCAAAATTAGACGCCCAAACTCTTACTCTATCCTGAGCACCTGTTTTATAATCCATTATTCTACAATCATAAACATGCCTACCATTATATTTGTCACCTAATGTATGAGAATAAGGGGGAAACTTAAATTCTGTTCTATTTGGTTTTACATTATTACTTCTAATATTATTCATATTACCACCCCAAATTATAATTATACAATCTTTTCACATCTATATTAAAATCTCTTTTTTCTCTTATATTCCAAGAATATTCTTTTCTTAAATAATCCTTCCACTTATTACTAAAACCATTATATTCATCATCATACATTGTTTCTCCCACTATAGTATTATAAGTTTCTATGAAAGAATACCAATAAATAGAACACCACTCTCTTCTTAAAATATGGCTATCATAAGCATTATCAAATATAAGTAATAAAGGTATAAGCCAAGACTGAATTCCCTCTTCTTTTTTACCTAACTTTCTATCAGCATATTCCACAAAATTAGCCTTACTATAAATATGACCATCTTTTATTACTTCCCAAAGTGCTTTATAGGCAGGATGCCCTAAATAAGTCATATACATCTTACCTTTATCTGTTTTTTTCTCATACTCAAAACATTTACAATAAAAATATAATGCCTCCCTTAAACCTGGTGAACAATCATTTATACATTTATTTAAAACTTTACTTGTTTTATCCCCAAATGTTTTACTTATATAACTATTTAATATAGCTCCTGTGATTTTAGTTACTCCTACACCTAATACTCCACTTTTCGTCATACAATTTTCATATGCAGAAGTTACACTATTTACACCATCTATAAAATCTTCAAAGTTTGTATCTTTACCATCTATTATACTTTCTTTAGCAAATTTTCTTATATTCCTTAATGATTTTGATTTATTTTTTATTAAATCATTAAACTTTTGATTTAATTCATTCCTTTCATTTATAGTTAATCTATCAGTCAAAGAAATAACATTTATCAAATCTTTTACTTTATTTGGTTGTCTGTCCACAAAGTTTATCAAATCTTGTTTATATGTACTAACTTCTCCAATAAAATTATTATAAGCATTTTGCCAATCATCTGTTTTTAATTTGATTTTATTTTTAACATCATCCTTATTTAATATTGTTATTTGAAGTGGTGTATCTAACTTTAATGCATTTAAAACAAAAGATAATAAATTTGTAGTATATGTAACATAACCAAATGTACCTAATGTTGTCATACAAATATTATTAAAAAACTCCTTTGAAAGCATATCCATACAAAAAGATAAACGTGCTTTATTTTTCACATCAGTTTGTGCTAACTTTATAAAATAAATATAATCAGTAGGAACTCTATCCCCGTTATGTTTCCATGTATTCGCTGATACAGAATTAATTATTAAATTTATATTAGAATTATATGAATTCACATCTTTATTAAACCTATAAAATACTTTATTTTTAAAATAAAGTTGTGTCTTAAATTTAGTATCACCTATATTTAATGTTATAGGTTGCATATAATTAAAAAAAGATTCTAAAATATTTAATAATTCAACTATAAATAAATAATCTTCTCTAAAGATATTCTTTCTATTATTTATTTCAACTATTTTTTCCACAATAGCAATAGGTATATATGAATCTGAGATATCGCAAACAATAACATCACACAAATGCTGTAAAAATAATTTTCTATCATCTATATTTGTATTATCATTTAATTCATATAGTCTGTTATTTCGAGAACTATAACACAAATTTTGAACTTGTATTTTTTTATTCTTAATTAATTCAGTTAATTTTTCTTTTGTAAAATACATATAACTTTCTCTATTACCAATATAATAACCTTTGATATTTCTACCATTATTAGTATACACCTTTTGCAACATTCTATATTTTATATTTTTATCTATTATCACTATAATACACCTCATTAGAATAATTTAGTATACATACCTGTTACCTGAGTAAATAATTCTTGTAACATATCATAATAAACACCTTCAAATAATTCAACTTCAACCACTTTTTCATCTATATACTTAAAAGTTTTTTTATCTAAACGAGGTGCAGTATATTTATAAAATCTCATATTATATAAATCATTTACTAATGTTATCTCTAATCTATTTGCCTTTGACATATTTTTAGGAATAGTCATCCTTAACATATTCTTATCACCAACAAAATTTTTACAACCTGTCATAGCAATAAATTTTTGACCACCTAATTGTTCTAAAATAATTTGAGGTACTGACATATCTATCACTCCTTATTATGTATGATATTCAACCTTTACAAGCCATAATATCTCACATTTCTTTCCTACTTTTTCTGCTAATTTTAATTCCTCTTCTCTTATTGCTTTACCTAATTCTTTTTCCAAATTCTTTAATCTCGCAATATTTTTCAATACTGTATCAGAACGCATATCTTCACCACAAAGAGGACATTTATTTGACCTCATATAATCCTTATTTAATTTAGAACCACATTTTTTACAACCTAAATACTGTGATTTAAAGTCTTTGCAAAATACAGTACCCTCGATTTGCCTTAATTGAGTTACTGTTTCTTTATATCTTCTCTCTAAATCCTCATGCTTCTTTGTTTTCTTTACATTATCTACTTTTTTGAATTTTACAGCCAAACAATCATACCAACCTTTATCATGACTCTTAATATACTCTTCTGCACTCTTTTCATCAGCACAAACAAATTCTAACCAACGAATATCTGAACCTAAACCTGAAGCACCCTCCATATAATCCTCATGTGCTGCTACACTATCCCAATGTGCCTGAACACTTCTTTTATTTACATTTTCTGGATATATACCATATCTAATATTATGACTCATATAAATCACTCCTTATATTTTTTTATTCAGCCGCCCAACCATAATACCTAAATTCATACATAGGCATTACATAAGTTTTTTCATCTGTTCTACGAGTTGTCGTCTTTACATCTTTATAATCTCCCCAACAAATATAAACTTTTTTCTTTGTTACTATATACACAGGTTTTGCATAATTAGTATGACGCAACTGCAAATTAGCTGCTTTTTTCATTTCTTCAAGAGTACCACCATTTCTACCACTCATTTTCTGAAGTAATCCTGGTTTATAACTTTCCTCCATAAGATAAGCATTAAAAGGACTTCCTTTAAATAAATCTTTATAATGGTTTGCAGAATACATAGTTTCTTCTTTACAAGTTGTTTTAATAAGTCTATAACCTTTTATACCTATTCTAACAATCTCACCATCTCTATTATACATTCTATCCATTCTATCTTCTATATACTTTTCTAACTGCTTTTTAGTTAAATCTGACTTATCCCCAACATATTGAAAACAACAAGAATTTTCTGCACCTGAATATCCTTCTCTATCACCATAATATTCTCTTGCTTCTTCTTGAATTTTCTGAATACCTTGTCTCCAATCTCCACTTACAAAAGTTCCACCTACTGCTACTCCACCCATAATAATCACTCCTTATTTTAAGAATTCACCATTTGAAATCTTACGCTCTTTTACACCAAATGCAGTACATTTACCTGTATTTTTTATAATTAAACCTGCTACATTTTTTCCACATGTATAAGCTATTTTTAAATCTTTACCTACAATACTTATTTCTATTTCCATTACTGAATCCTTCGCCACACCTGTATATACTAAAACAATAGGAAATTTATGTCTTTTATCTTCTTTTACATCTTTTAATTGCAAAATACCACAATCTGTTTTTAATATATTTAGATTATGAACAAAAATATTCATTAAACCTAATTCCTGTAATTTATTATAAAATAATTGAATTTTATCTTTATTTTCATCTAATTTTTCTCTAACTTTACTACGACATTCAGTACAAACTCCACCTGTTAAAATATTATCCATTATTAATATATTATCTTTACCACAATACTTACAAGACATAATTATCACTCCTTATTTGTTATCATCACCATATCCATAATATATAAATTTATATATAGGAACTATTTTTAATAAATCATTTTCATTACGAGTTGTTGTTTTTACCTCATCTATTTTTGGTCTAACCCTTAAAACTTTTCCTGTTTTTCTATCATATAACCAATAATATAATAAAGGATTATAATGTTCCATTCTCATCATATTTAATATTGTTGCTCTCGCATGGTCTAAATCATTATAAGGTAATAATTTCTTCAACTCACCTGATTCTGCACTAAAGAAAATATATCTATGTGTTTCATTTCTTGACTGTGTTTCCATCATTCTTTTATATTTACAATCATCTTCTATCACTTCTGGTGAAATTAAAAGGTATTTCACAGGCTTTTCTAAAGAAACAATTTCACCAACTGCACCACCAATATACTTTTTCAAATAAGACATTCTTGATGCTATATGATTTCTTAAATTTTTCTCACTTTTTATACAACCTTGAAAACTAAATGATACAACAGAACAAATACCACAATTAGGACCATATTTTTTACATTGTTTATCCTTTTCTTCAAATAAACCTAATTGATAATCTGAAGAATAATACTCACCTTGTAATGACATTAACATAATAAACACCTCTTATAACTTATATTTCCCTTGAATTAACTTCCAAGAATCATATCTTTTCCATTTATGATTTTCTCTATCATATACATAAACATAATTTATATCTTCATTTGCAGCATCAATAATATTTTTATATACTGTAGGTTTATTAGCACAATAACTCTCTTTCTTAAAATATACATTATTTACAGTTATATGTTCAGGTATAGGCCAACCATATTGCTTATTAATATAATCACAATATTCTTTCCATTGTCTTGGTCCTAACATTATCTGCCAAGCACCTACTGATAATAATTCTTTAACTGTTTCATCTGTATTAAACTTTCTATTTAATATATCTAAAATAGTACCACCATCACTCCATTGCCAAGCACCTAAAAACTTTCCATCTTTTTGTGTTACTCCAACTATTGCTCTTGTACTCATACTTAACACCTCACTATTTATTTCATATACTTATATTAAAGTTTTTTATATTTATTTATAGTTATTTATATTTTTATTTATGTCCATATTTAAAATTAAAAATCTCCCTAATTTTAGGGAGATTTTATTTTAACTATTTATGAACTTTTCATAAAATTCTTTATACTCAACAGGTTTTGATAAATAATATCCTTGTGCATAATCACAACCAATTTCTTTCACAAAATTATACATTTCTTCTGTTTCTACACCTTCAGCTACCACTTCAATATTCAATGACTTTGCTAAATCTACTACACTTTTAACTATTGCATAACTTTTTTCATTATAATCCTTTAAGAAACTTCTATCTAATTTCAATACACTTATATTTAAATCTTTTAATAAACATAATGAAGAAAAACCACATCCAAAATCGTCTATCGCTATTCTAAATCCTTTATTACTCAAATAATTTATTTCTTCTATCATAAATTTCTCATCTGTATCATTTATCAAACCTGATTCAGTCAATTCTATTTCTATATTTTCTTTTGGTAAACCACTTTCTTCTATTATTTTAACTATGTTATCTATTGTTGACTTATCTGAAAAACCTTGTCTTGAAATATTAAACGAAAATCTAAAGTCTGGTTTAGATTTTCCTATTTTTTTTAATTCTTCACATACACACTCTGCTACATAAACATCTAATTTTTGTATTATACCCTCTCGTTCAAATAATGGTATAAATTTATTAGGTGTTAAAAAACAATAATAAGGATGCATCCAACGTATCAAAACTTCTGCACCTATTGGTTTATCTTCTTTCAAATCATACTTTACCTGATAATGAAAAAAGAACTCTTTATTTTGTAACCCACTTTCAAAACTATCTAATAATTCTTTTTCATTCACACAACCAATTGCTATTCCCATTTTTCACACCTCATTTGTCAACAATGACATATATTTTTACCACTTCCTTTTCTTCAACTAACTACTTAAAAATAATATATTATGTTAACTATTTTTTATTAATGTCCAATTTTATAGCTCACAACTTTTTTTAGCTAAAAACGGGAATTCTGTTTTTAAATATATTTTTAAAAACGGAAAATCTGTTTTTAATATTCTAATTATTTTTAATACTATACTTAAATTACAACAAAATCTATATTTTTATACTTTTTTATACAAATAAAAAAGATGATTTAAAAACGGAAAATCCGTTTTTAAATCATCTAACACTCAATTAAAGAATATTATCTATCCTTTTCATCCCAAAACTTATTCATACAATCTGCATAAACAAGTTCCTTACCTGTCCATCCATAAAGAATATTTGTTCTATAACCATTCTCTGGTACAAGAACATTATCATATCCCGCTGTCTGAATACAATAAATATTAACCTTTGGATTGACTTCCTTACGATACCAGTCAATAAGTTTTACAACATCAATATACATTGAGCCTTTTGATGTTGCCATACCTAATTTCTGGTAGGCTTTCTGACCTTCAGAAGTACCATAAAGACCACCGTGACCTGCCTGCATATCAGAATAAATAAAGATATTATCCCAATGTTCCTTATTCTTTACAGCCTTATCAAAGAACAGCCAAACACCATTCTCTGTTGCACCACCAACTTTATTTCTTGCTTCTCCTGAAATCAAATCTGCTTGATGAAGAATACCCTGTCTTTTTGAAATAGGATACTCTAAAAGTTTATCACCAAAAGCATAAACATAACCCTCTTCTGAATTAGCTGCACCAATTACAGAACTCAAATTGTTGATTTCTGCAACAGTAACACTACCATACTCTGAATTGAATGTACCCCAAGCACTTCCTGAATTATCTGTCAAGAAAGCAGACTTACCCTTAAGTTTAGGGAGATTTACACAAGAAGTGTCAAGACATTCTTCAAGACCATCAAGAAGTGTAACTTTATTCTTTACACTATTCTCTTTTTCAACAGCCTTTTTCGCAGACATATATCTGAATGGGAACTGTTTGCCCTTTTCTACACCTGCTACCAATTCAGCCATCAACTTCTTTGCCAATTCATTATCATCAACTTCCTTGAAGATACCACGAAGATTTCTAAGCAAAGCCATATGAGGAATTCTACCAAGTGTTTCAATAATTTCAACCCAAGACATACCTGACGCTCTCAAAGTTTCCCAAGTTCTATTTTCCTGTGGAATCTGAACTGTTCCTGTTGTCATCAACTCACTAACAATAGGAGATTTAGCATGACAAATTCTTACAGTATCAACAAGACCAATACCGTGATTTCTATACTTATAAACTTCATAAGCAGTCAAAGTCTCAATCTTTTTCGCCCAAGAACGCTTTAATACTGCAGGAACTTTATTTTTTGAGCCATTTATGTAAAGATAATAAGTCAACTGACTAATTACATCATCTCCACGACTCATAACCTGCTTATTTACTTCTGCAAATTTCAAAGGATTTGCTTCTGTAAATGCTTGTCTGTCAGGATGAATTGCTGCACGAACCATAATAACCTGAGGATTCAATCTCATATAAAAATCTTTTCTCAATGTAACAGCCCAATCAAGCACAGCACCAAAGTCATAAGACAATGCCTCATCAATAACACCTTCCATAATAGTAGATGTTTTCATTCCCTT
>JAEIGA010004249.1_pt1 | contig 22168 bp, 15 predicted proteins | sample 9270691 | NCBI WGS metagenome assembly JAEIGA01 (sample SAMN17057246, study PRJNA624740) | gut metagenome | biome: biome; isolation source: fecal sample | host: Bos grunniens | place: China: Xizang | collected 2019 | reverse complement strand
TTACTACAGTGATGATCTGATCCATTATCCTTCTGAAGATCCCCATCGCTACTCCATAAATGGACAGGAATAATATCACTTCAGTAAACGCAAAAACATTGAAACCTTTTGACCAGCGGTTACTGGTAATAAATCCGAAAATAGAGTCTTCTGTGTATAGAACACCTCTCAAAGCATATCCGATAATTACGTTGATCGCTATGAAGCCGAACAGCAAACTGAGGATCCTTCCGGTTTTTTCCTCTGCCGTTTTTGCATGCCATTCCGTTCGTGAACCAAGTACCCTGGATACGATACTGAGCGTTCTCTTGGAAATGCCATCAGCACCTGTTACTTCCACGTACTGCTCATCATTGGTACGGCGATGAACAACAACTTCATGCTGGTTGAAGAACAATGAATAAGCTAGCATACCGAGTATGCATACAAATACAGTAAAGACTGTCATCGTCATCCTTCCGCTGAAAAGAAGACTGGGGTCGGATGCGATGTAAATTAGATGTTCCTCAGTATCAAACGAGTCAACATAATAACTCTTAGCACCAAACTGAACGTGTCCAAGATATCTCGGCTTTATGGTCTCCGGGCTCATACCTATATCAGGTGCAGCCTCGCCAATGACATTCTGCTTATCGCTGGTATATGCCACTGTTTCATCACTCTTATTGAGAGCAAACACGACATCGCTGGAAACTGAAACAGCATTAGACAGTATATGCTCAAAACTTAAGTCATCCAGTGCCTGCTCTAAGATCTCAGGAGCAACTGCGATCTGCAGGAAACCATCATATTTACCCTCTCTGTCAAAAGTCGTAACACCGATAAACTGATGATATTCCTTGGTAAGATCATCCTCTCTTGCTTCCTGTATATAGTAAGGTATTCCATATTTCAGAACATTGAAAGCATATGACTGATCTTCAGGGTCATCTGAAATAACAAAGCCGAAAATATTAGAGTCCGAAATCGTTTCAACACCATCTGGGTCAAACATCATGATGTACTGTAAACCGAACATCTTGGAAAGTTTGGATAGATCTTCCTTATTCCTCAAGTCAGGGTTTGTAGATAATATATGGGAAATGATCCTGGCTTCATTCAGATAGCGCTGATTGTATATTTCCGTAAGATGATCAACACTGTTAGAAACTTCTGCAAGATTGGACTCGATATCTCTTTTTGTATTTTCAACATCAATCGAATGCAGTGACAGAGCAAATAAAGTCTGTACATAAAAAGTGACTACTGCAATGAGAAGGAGACCTGCTGCCATGAAGATCTGCATCTTTCTGTTGACTATCTCACGGGCATAAAGCATCCCGTTCTCATCGCTCTTTTCCTCCTGCCTGCAGAAATAGCCATATGCGACCATTACAGTAAATACTATCAGCACAATGATGTTCAGGAGTCCGACTGCTATATAGCTGTTGCGCGTCATGTCAGAAACATCGATGCCGCAGGAAAACGTCAGATCAAGTTCCTTGTTTTCTGCGCTAGAAAGGAAATATGATTTTCCTGCAATACGGACCCACACAGCATCATTGAGATCCAGGTCCGACATCTCTATTCCCAGAGAACTGACGTTCTTACCAATATAAGATTCATCGGGGAAATACAGAATTTCTCCAGAACTGGTAGTAATAATAAAGAACATGTCGTCCGTATTGACCATGTCCTCAAGGACCTTGTTCTGTGTATAGACACTGTTAAGTATCTCATCCAGTTCTTCAACAGACTGCCGTATCGTTACAAACTGACCGTTTTCTCTAAGAGCTCTGTAAAAACGATAACCTTCTGAGTCATAGTGATCAAAAGACCTGTCCTCAACATAAATCTCTTCCACATCATACAGACCACACAGTTCAGAAATATTCTCCGTAGTATATTTGTCATTATTATCCAACAGGAAAGCAAGGCTCTCCGCTTTGGCTTTCATAGCCTCATTGTAGAGCTCTGTCAGTTCCTGTGTCTCTTCATATGATTTTGAAAAAGTCACGGTGATAGTATCAAGACGCTCTCTGAGGTTCTGACTTTGTGACCGTTCTGTAATAGCAGTCTCCGCCACGAACAGAACGAGCATAATCACTATGACGATAAGGAACCCACGGAACAGCGCCTGATGAAAATAAATTTTAGGTTTGTTTTTCTCCATTATGGCCTCATAAATGATGACAAACTTCCATTAGTACAACTTATTATATAATAATCAATATCTAATCCACAACACAAAGCTGTTTCCATTGCACGCTTTAAGGTCATTAATGTACAATATTCTTTGCGATAATCCTGAAGGGAGTTTATGCTGTGAGCAATCCACAAGACAATACAAAAAACGAGGTTCAGGCTAAGATAATGCGATTCCTCGTCGATAAGAGGAAAGCTATCGAACAGTTTGGCAAATATTCGTATGAGGTCCTTTCGATCCACCAGGAATATGCCAAATATCTTGCGGAAAACAGACCTGAAACGCAGGAACTTGCTCTCCGTGACCTGAAAGATATATATGATCACCTTGAGGGTGAAGATTCACGCAACTCCCTCAGGACCAGTCTGTCGCTCATTCAGTTTTTCTTTAACAGCAATGATCTGATGAGTGCCAAGGACTGGGCAGAAAGAACTTTGAACACTTCAGAAACCTCTTTGGGCAGAACCGATCCCCTAACAATCGCTATATTGGAATGGTACATAACTGTTCTTTTTGAAATGGAGGATGACGATAAGGCGATCAGCCTCGATGAGGACTTCATGCAGAGAGTGTCTGAGTGCTATGGACCAGGCTCATTTGAATCTTTCCTGGCAAGAAGAAATCATGGTGAAATGCTCACTGTCTCAGGAAAATGGGAAGAAGCGAGGGAGACATTCCTCTCCCTGGAGAACGCAGAGGATTCCATAGGATATACCGATGATTTGCTTCAGCTGTATATCTTCCGCTGTGCCACACAGCTAAATCTATATTCCGAACAGCGTAAGGCTGCAGAAAAACACATCAGCAATCTTGAGGCTCTCGGTGCTGAGAAAATAGATCTAGCAAATGCCTATTCATCTCTTATTGATGGTTTCTATGCTACAAAACAGTATGAGTATGCTCTAGACTGTACCAAAAAACTGATACCGCTCCTTCAAGGAATGGGAAATGAAGGAAGGCGATCCCTTGCATCGGTACTTCAGACTGCAGCTCTTATATGCTGCAAGATCGGTGCTGATAAGGATGCTATCAGATATGCGGAAAAAGCCCTTGCTACAGCAAAAAAATGCTATAAATACGATTATAAAGCCCTTTCCGAACATCAGAATGCTTACGATCTGGTTATCAGTACAGTGAACAAAAAGTAATTATCGTAACATAAAAATACCGCTGTCTTTATTTTGAATGACAGCGGTATTTTCTTATTTGGATTCTACAAGTCTTATGCATTGTGTATAACAGCAGCACTGACTTTCCATATTTTTAATCCACAAAAGAATTGAAAAAAGCACACTGATCCGTATTGCACTTTTCTGCTTCGTCAAGTTTCATGTTCACATGAAAAACATGTCCAAGCACATGATCTTTGTCGCCGTAATACATATAGTTAGACTGAGAGCCTACGCTTTTAAGTTTTTCAGCCATGGGCATAGCCATATCCTTGAGGAAATCACCCTCAGCTGTCATAACTATCGCAGGCGGGAAATCAGATGTTACATGCTCTATCGGGCTGATCATATGAAGTTCGTCGGCAGTTCCTTTATTGGGAAGGAGGTCGGATATCAATGTTGAGACCATGTCGAATTTCTTTGGCTTCTCCACGTAGTATACACCGCAGTTCAGAGCCACCGCTTTAGGCAGTTTTCCCTCTATCTTAATGCCGTTCTTTTTAGCAAGAACGCTGTCATTGCACAGGCAGCAGTACAAAGCCAGCAAATGACCGCCTGCACTGTCCCCTACTGCGAAAACATTGTCAGAATCAAATCCGTATTTGTCCGCATTCTCCTGCACCCATGCAAAAACTCTGTCCGTATCCTCCATCTGAGCAGGATATTTATACTTCGGTGCAAGACGGTATGTGTAGTTGACGACGGCAAACCCATGTTTGCATAGGCTCATACAGTAATACTGGTATCTTTCCTTGTCTCCATACACCCATCCGCCGCCATGAACGCTGACGATCACAGGCAGTTTTCCTTCCCTTCCTTTCGGACGATACACATCCAGCACATTCCATTTCGGATCATTGCCATACCGGATATCATCAAATCTCTCCACATCATCAGGTGTGGTAAGTCCCGCGTCTCTCTTTACATCGCCCTTGAGAAAAACCCAGGACACCAGTTTGCTTACTAATGACATTTTCCCCTCCTAATATGATGTCAGATATCGAATTTAAGCAGGTCACAGTCATATCCCTGCATTCTAACTGACAGATTTCCGTTATAATTATCCATTTTTCCTGACCATAAGTGTGATACATTCCCTGCTTTTGGGGCTCCGACTCTCTCAAGTGGGACCATCATCTCTTTTTCCTGAGAATCGAAGTTGAATATCGCAACATAAACAGAGCCGTCATGATGTAAATAATAGAGATCCGCTGTGTCACTTTTCAGATCCAAAGGTCTGAAAGCAATTCCAAGTCTTGCGATCCTGTTTATCTCAGGATTATTTGCTAATTCTAATGCTCTTTCTCTAGCATTCTGAACATCAGCCTCTTCGCCGGTTGGTCCATAATTGTCAGACAAAAGCATGACCGTACCTGAAATAGCAGATGCCAAAAATCTGGAACGGGCGGAATTAAGGTCGGTGGACTCCCTCTTGTCTGGAAAAGCGTGATACAGCACAGTGTGGTCAGGGTCCGCAAACCTGTACAGTGTCCCGCTGGTCCACCACCCAAAATTCAATGCGTTAAGGACATATCTCACGTCCTCATGATGACCGAAAGCGTCACAGCAGCATCTTCTTCCATGTCCTCCGCCAGCCGGGAGCAGCGGTGCGATCGAGAGATCGACAAATATCTCACGCCCCGTCTTACCAGGATCCAATTCTTCTCTGAGGATATCATAGAACCTAGAAAGAGCCTGTCTGCCTGTCCGAACACTTTTGTCATGCCTTGGGCCTTCCACTGCCCCATGAGACAAAAAATCTATTTTGATATAGTCAAATCCGTCATCAACCAATTCCTGTATCCACAGTCTGAGGTTCTTTTCTGCCGCAGGAAGAGTAATATCCACAGGGACCGATCCGTCTATAGCCGGAAATGCGTTCCCTTCGCTGTCTTTCATTATTATGCTCTTCATTGTCTTTCCGGCAGATCCACGAAGCGGAATCATTCCCAGAAGACTGTGAGCTATCAGAGGCGCCATATAACTTCCGGCTTTCTGTCCTCTCTCATGCATTTCTCCGATAGCGCTCTTGATCTCCTTTTTGCTGAGGAAAAAGTTAGCATCAAGGTTAATGTAAGTACCTCCGTCTGCTCCGCAGAAATTGGGCAACTCCTCTTTTATGAATCTGGAAGCTTCCCTCCAATGCTGGACTAAGGGCATCTCCATAGACAGACCTGCAAAGCTGTTCCAGCCGAAAGGAACAGGTCCGTTCCAGATGAATGACGGCTTGCCTTCCATGCAGACTTTCCCATATTCCTCCAGTCCGCAGCGAATATCGTCATACCATCCGCACATGAATCTTGATGAAGAGACTGTCTCACCTATAAGAGTTCCATGAGGCATACAGTCATGGGTACCTTCATCTGCTATACCCGAGAATGCGGTATAGCATCTTGCATCTGTAAAAGAACACTTAACAGCATTCTTCCAGTCTGTGAAATCCAGTGCGCCGACTATGAGACCGCGATTTGTCTTCTCATCATATACCGCTGTGACATCATAGCTTGTGCGGCCGGGTTTCAGAGGCGTAGATTCATACCGTACCCACATATCATTGTCATAAGGCACGAGAAGCATCTTCTGATCGAGAGATCTGAACAGAGGATCACAGTTTTCATCAGGATATCCGAAATCCAGCGGTGCGATAAAGTTGGATTCTGTTGTCCTGTGTCTAAGATCCTCCACATAACATGAGATAATGAAGAACGGCTTACCTGAGAGCAATTCAAAATGCTGAACCAGCCTGAGCCCATTCTCCTCATATGTAGCGTATATCACTCTTCCATTATTTCTCTTATCAGATAGGATCTCTTTCTGTTTAGCGCTTCTAGTATCTATCGTCCTTCCGTCCTCTACACTTGCTTTGGAATACGCAAAATGTACAGGCGTCTGATTCAGAAAATATCTGAATGAGCCATCACTGAGGAAGTCGATCTGGACCGCATCCTCGATATAGCTTTCAACCAAAGAAGGCGATTTGTCCAACAACTTCTTTGCTATTTTGCTGATTATTTCCTGTCTGTCCATATCCCTAACCTATTTTCCTGATCGGATGTCTTATGACTGTCTTAAGTTTAGAAGCGTCTGTTCTTCGAGGGTCAGAAAGATATATCTCGTGGTGCAGCCGTTCACCGCTGACATCAGGTTCATATCCCTGCTCAAGAGCATGTTGATGCATGGCATCAATCGTTGCCGGTTCTTCGTCATATGATCCCAGATGCATACACTGTACACACAATCCTTCATCGTAATGGAAAAACTCAACAGAGGAAAAATCCTGTTTCTTCTTTCTTGTCGCTTCTTTCACTGCCCAATCAAACTCTTCTCTGGTGACAAATTCAGGAAGCCTGATCATTGAAACAAAATTGAAGTTTTCTTTCAGATCATAATCGATCCCCAATTTGTTCTTATCCTGCCACCACAAGCCTTCCAGAGGAGGGACGACATATTCGAAATACCCATCAATCTTGTGCTCTCCCTTGTATGACATCTTTATGGTGAAAGCGATTCCGTACAGCAGACCGATCGAAGCCTTGTACTCGCCGTCTTCCTCGTTTGGGTCCCCATGTCCGCGGACAGCAACATAGTTTGCCGGAGGCACAGTTACGATACCTGGCTTTCTAGGCGGCATGTAGAATTCCTTATATTCTTTTTTGTAATCAAAAGCCATAAATCATTCCTCATCAGATTATTATGTGCTTATTATACATTAATACTTGTCCGATATGGTTCAGATTCAGTCAAAAAAAACAGCCTATGCCCGAAAAGGCATAGGCTATCTTTATACTATGAATTACTCAAAAGATCTGCACTCTTCAAGATATTTGATGATAGGCAGATGCTGCGGGCAAACAGATTCGCACTGTCCGCACTGCAGGCAGTCACTTGCCTTTCCTCTGCCCTGAGTAGCGATCCTGTATGCACCTTTTCCGCCGTCAAAGCTCGGATAGATGCCGTTGTGGTTTTTGACACCGAATATCTCTGGAATCGGGATGCTCATCGGGCAGCCTTCCGTGCAGTAATGGCATGCGGTGCAAGGAATGGATTTATCTGCAAGCAGAGCTTCCTGTGCCTTTGCGATAACTGCTTCCTCTTCTTCTGAAAGAGGCTTGAAATCCTTCATGTAGGACAGGTTATCCTCCATCTGTGCAATGTTGCTCATTCCCGAAAGGACGGCGATAAGGCCATCTTTGGAAGCAACATATCTTACAGCCCATGATGCAAATGAAGCATCAGGATTTGCATTGCGGAAAAGCTCCTGTATTGATGGGAGCGGATTAGCAAGAGCACCGCCCTTGATAGGCTCCATTACTGTAAGGCCTTTTCCGAATTTGCGAACTATATCATAGTTCTTGTGAGCAGCTACGCCCGGGTTCTCCCAGTCGGCATAGTTGATCTGCAGCTGAACGAACTCAACTTCAGGATGCTCTGTGAGCAGTTCCTCCAGCAGCTCAGGATCTCCATGGAATGAGAATCCCTGATGCTTTACGAGGCCTTTCTCCTTAAGTTCTTTTACGAAATCCCACAGATGATATTCCTCATATGTCTTATAGTTCTCACGTGAGATTGCATGCAGGAGGTAATAATCAAAATATCCTGCTCCTGTGCGCTCCAGGCTGGTATAGAATTGCTGTTTCGCGCTTTCCTCATCTGCAGCTGCTCTGGCATTGAGTTTTGTGGCAAGAGTAAAGGAATCTCTTGGATAACGGTCCACAAGGGCTTCCTTAGCTGCGCGCTCTGATCCTCCTCCGTCATATACATAAGCAGTATCAAAATAGGTGCCACCGGCAGCTATAAACATATCCACCATCGTCTTCATCTGTTCGACATCGATCGTCTTTCCGTCCTCTAATTTGGGAAGACGCATAAGTCCGAAACCGAGTCTGAACTTGTCATTGCTGAACAAATCTGAAATCATTTCACTTCCTCCAATTGTCTCATTTCTTTGCGTATACATATTTATTTTAAATCGTTTTTACCACTTTTGTATATACCTAAAACGTTCTTTCCGCTTGTTTTATCATCAATAAAAAGCTAATTTTTGTCCGCAACAAAATCCTTACATTTTGGTTAAAAATGCTTTGTGCATTTTACACATAATGACTCCTTCCGCCTTATCTTTTTTCACCAAAAAACCATCTTGAAAATGAAGCGATTCAAGGGTTAACATTATTATAGAAGAAAGATTAATTCATCTGTCTTCTGCAATAAAAAAGAGTCGGTATATCTCGGATGATATGGTTCCGAAGTCTCTACCCCGCCGCCGGAAATGGCGGGACTACCGGCACAAACAGTAAGGGAATCGTGTGCGCAGCTTATCCCTCTGATTTGTGGTTCCGGAAGAGACATTCAGTTGTCTCTCTTTTTTATTTGTAGCCCATAAACTGGTACAAAAAATGAAAAAGGACGGAAAATCAAATGAAAAAACTTTTGGCGCTTTTATTGGCAATGGTACTCGTCTTTGGATTGGCAGCCTGTGGCGGCAGCAGCAACGGCGGCAGCGATGAGCCTGCTCCTGCTCCGGCACCAGACAAGCCCGATGAACCAGCAAAAATCAAGATCGGATTCATTTATCTCCATGACGAGCAGTCAACCTATGACCTCAACTTCATGCGCGCAGCAAAAGAAGTCTGCGAAGCGCAGGGTGTCGAGTACATTCAGAAAGTCGGTATTCCTGAGGACAGCGGATGCCTGACCGCAGCAGAAGAACTTGTTGATGCAGGCTGTTCCCTCGTATTCTCAGACAGCTTTGGCCATCAGCCTTATATGATCGAGGCTGCAAAAGAGTTCCCCGACGTAGAATTCGTTTCTGCAACCGGTGACCGTGCATGGACAGAGAATATCCCCAACTTCCACAACGCATTTGCTCACATTTATGACGGCCGTTATCTTGCCGGTGTCGTTGCTGGAATGAAGCTTAACGAAATGATTGAAAACGGCGAATTCACCCCAGAAGAAGCCCTTATCGGATATGTCGGCGCAAAACCCTATGAAGAAGTTTATTCCGGATTCACCTCTTTCTTCCTTGGCGCACGCAGCATCTGCCCCACCGCAAGAATGGAAGTAACATTCACAGGTGAGTGGTATGAAGAGACTCTTGAAAAAGAAGCAGCTCAGCGCTTCATCGACCACGGATGCAAGCTGATCAGCCAGCACGCAGACTCCATGGGTGCTCCTACAGCATGCGAGAACGCCGGTGTACCTAACGTTTCCTACAACGGAAGCACAATTGATGCCTGCCCGAATACCTTCCTCGTATCCTCCCGTATCGACTGGGCACCTTACATGACCTATATGATCGAGGCTGTTAAAGCCGGACAGAAGTTCGACACTGACTGGTGCGGAACTCTTGCTACCGGTTCTGTAGCTTTGACCGAGATCAATGAGAAGGCATGCGCTCCCGGCACAGCTGAAAAGCTCGAAGAAGTACGTCAGCAGCTGATCAACGGTGAGATCCACGTCTATGACACAAGCACTTTCACCGTAACATATATTGATCCTGAAACATTTACCAACACAAGTGCAACAATGGATGCCGACGGACATGTAACAGGCTATCTGGCTAACTGCGAATTTGACGATGCCTACACACCTGATACAGAAGTCGTAGCAGACGGATATATCCATGAGAGCGAAGTAAGAAGCGCACCGTACTTCTATCTCCTTATCGACGGCATTACCCTTATCGGTTAATCAGTGAGTTTAAGGGAAGCTCCTTCCTGGAGCTTCCCTTTCCTATTATTACCCGCAATTTGCGGGCAGGAGGTCTTCCCTTGACGACACAGACACCCGCTGTAAAATTACGCGGAATAACAAAATCCTTTGGCGGCAGAAAAGCCAACGATGACATATGGCTTGACATCTACCGCGGTGAAATACTTGCTCTGCTGGGCGAAAACGGGAGCGGCAAGACCACTCTCATGAATATCCTTACAGGGCTTTACTATCCTGATTCCGGAACGATATACCTCAACGACGAAGAGGTAGTGATACGCTCACCGAAAGATGCACTGGAACGCGGAATCGGTATGATCCACCAGCACTTCAAGCTGGTAGATGTGTTTACTGCTGCTGAGAATATCGTTCTCGGCAACGAAGGTAAACTGGACATGGATAAAGCTAAGGCTGAGATCCGTGAGATCTGCAAAAAATACGGCTTTGCCGTAGATCTTGATCAAAAAGTATATGACATGTCTGTTTCCCAGAAGCAGACTGTGGAGATATTGAAAGTCCTTTATCGCGGAGCAGATATCCTGATACTGGACGAGCCTACCGCTGTTCTCACTCCTCAGGAGACCGACAGGCTGTTTATGATACTTCGTTCGATGCGTGATGCAGGCAAGGCAATAGTGATAATCACTCATAAAATGAATGAAGTAGAAGAATTGTCAGACCGTGTAGCTATTCTGAGGCATGGGCAATTTGTAGGCGACATGTTAACAAAGGATACTAACGCACAGGAAATGGCTAGTCTGCTCATAGGACGACCTGTTGAACTGAACATCGAGCGTCCTGATCCAGTCGACCCTGTGCCGAGACTTGAGGTCAAAGACCTGACAGTTACAAACGAGGACGGTATCACAAAACTTGATCACGTAAGTTTCACAGCCTACAGCGGTGAGATACTTGGTATAGCCGGTATAAGCAACAGCGGCCAAAAAGAATTGCTCGAAGCTATCGCCGGTCTTCAGCCTGTCGAAGAAGGAACGATCACTTACCTTGCCCCGAACGGATCAACGGATGAGCTGATCGGCAAAGATCCGTTCGATATAGCCAAGATGGGAATAACATTAAGTTTTGTTCCTGAAGACAGGCTCGGCATGGGTCTCGTAGGAAACATGGACCTCTCTGACAACATGATGCTGAGATCATACCGCCGCGGGCGCACTGCTTTCCTGAACCGCAAAGATCCGCGCCGTCTTGCCGAGACCGTTGTAACTGATCTCTCAGTTGATACTCCGGGTCTTACAGTTCCCGTCCGCACTCTCAGTGGAGGAAACATACAGAAAGTCCTCGTTGGCCGTGAAATAGCAGCTGCTCCTACAGTCCTTCTCACTGCCTACGCAGTCCGCGGACTGGATATCAACAGCAGCTATACAATCTATGACCTTATCAACCGCCAGAAGCAAAGCGGTGTCGCAGTAATCTACGTAGGCGAAGACCTGGATGTTCTTCTTGAACTGAGTGACAAGATACTTGTTCTTTGCGGAGGCAAAGTAAGCGGAATTGTCGAAGGCCGCAACGCAAAGAAACGTGATATCGGCCTTCTGATGACAAAACTTGGAGGAGGTGACAGCGATGAAGCATAGAGAACCGCTTTTCCATATAGTCCGAAGACCATCGCTGCGCTGGTATCATTCGCTGGCTATAAGGATCATCGCAGTATTGCTTGCTCTGATCGTCTGCGGTATCCTCACCACGATCCTCACAGGACTGAATCCTGTCGAAGTCTATAAAGCTATCATTCAGGGAGCTGTCGGTACGAAGCGTAAAGTATGGACTACTCTTCAGAATACGGCTATGCTGCTTTGTGTAAGCCTTGCTGTAACACCCGCATTCCGCATGAAGTTCTGGAATGTAGGCGGTGAAGGACAGGTCCTTATGGGATGTCTTGCAACAGCAGCCTGCATGCTCAAACTCAAAACTCTGCCACCCATCGCTCTCTTCCCGATCATGGCAGTCTTAAGCATCGCTGCAGGTGCTGTCTGGGCTGCGATCCCTGCAATTTTCAAATCCCGCTGGAACACAAATGAGACATTGAGCACTCTGATGATGAACTATATCGCAACACAGCTTGTTGCCTATTATGTAGTTCTTTGGGAAAATCCTAAAGGAAGCGGAACAGTCGGCGTCATAAATGCAGATAATCATGAAGGATGGTTCCCCTCCCTTCTTGGACAGAAATATTTATTGAACATCATCATTGTTGCAGCAGTCTGTATCTTCCTGACGATCTATCTGAGAACCACAAAACACGGTTATGAGCTGTCTGTCGTCGGAGAAAGTGAACGCACTGCCAGATATCTCGGTATCAAGGTCCCATCCGTAATTATAAGGACAGTTGCACTGAGCGGAGCTATATGCGGTCTGACCGGATTCCTGCTCGTCGCCGGAACCAATCACACGATCACGACATCGCTTGTTGCAGGGCGCGGTTTTACAGCTGTTATGGTCAGCTGGATGTCCAAATTAAGCACACTGCCAATGATACTCATCAGTTTCTTCATTGTATTTCTTGAACGCGGAGCTGGTGAGATCGCCACAGTATTTGAGCTGAATACCAGCTTTTCAGACATACTTACCGGACTGATCCTCTTCTTCATCATAGGAAGCGAATTCTTCATTTCTTACCGGATCGTTCCAAGAGCAAAGGAGGGAAAATAATGTTTGACCTTATTTCTTTCATTCCCCGTGCTGTTATGCAGGGCGTTCCCCTTCTTTACGGATGTGTCGGAGAAACGTATACAGAAAAAAGCGGTAACCTGAACCTTGGTATCCCCGGAATAATGTACGTCGGGGCTATAGGCGGAGTTATCGGTGCTTTCCTGTATGAGCAGAGCGGAGCGGAAATGAACAAGCTCCTGGCGATTCTGATACCTCTAATTTGCTGCCTTCTCGCGTCTCTTGTAATGGGGCTTCTGTATTGCTTCCTCACCGTTACGCTCAGAGCTAATCAGAACGTTTCCGGTCTGGCATTGACGACCTTCGGTGTCGGTATCGGAAACTTCTTTGGAGGCAGTTTGGTAAAACTTTCCGGAAGTGATGTTCCAAGTATTGCTTTGAGTGAGACATCACGCTGTTTTAAAACTTCTCTTCCTTTCGCAGATAAGTTCGGCGCGTTCGGAAAGATCTTTCTAGAATATGGTTTCCTTGTATATCTGGCTATAGTGATTGCCTTCTTTTCAGCATGGTTCCTTAAGAAGACAAGAGCGGGACTTCACCTCCGTTCAGTCGGTGAAAACCCTGCCACTGCTGATGCAGTCGGTATCAATGTCACTAAGTATAAATACCTGGCCACATGCGCAGGCAGCATGATAGCAGGTCTGGGCGGTCTTTACTACATCATGGACTATGCGAACGGTGTCTGGAGCAATAACGGATTTGGTGACAGAGGATGGCTCGCAATCGCGCTCGTCATCTTCACCATTTGGAATCCCGCTACTGCTGTCCCGGCAAGTATGCTGTTCGGAGGGCTCTACATCCTGAACTTGTTCCTTCCGGCAGGAGCTCATATGGCAGTGAAAGAATTGTATAAGATGATCCCATACGTTGTAACACTGGCAGTTCTGGTAATAGTCTCAATGAAAAAGAAGAGAGAAAATGATCCGCCTGCAAGTCTGGGACTTTCATATTTCAGAGAGGACCGATAACGGTCCTCTTTTTTGCAGCAAAAAAGGAGACGCCCAATGGACGTCTCCTTTTATTATTTGATCAATTATGCCCAGGGATTCTCTGTCGGATACGGCAGGCTCTTTGGCTGATTATAGGCTATATCCTGTACGCCAAGATATTTGAACACTTCATAGAAGGTCTTGCCATAATGACCGAAAGCAACTGCTCCGTGGTGCGGATAATGCTTCTGGATAAGAACATGACGATAGAAGCGTCCCATCTCAGGAATAGCGAACACGCCGATTCCTCCGAAAGATGTTGTAGCAACAGGCAGCACTTCGCCTTCTGCGATATAGGAACGAAGATTGCCTTCGCTGTCGCACTGCAGACGATAGAATGTGATCTCACTCGGTGCGATATCTCCCTCAAGAGTTCCGCGTGTGAAGTCAGGCTCACTTCCTTCCGGCTCAAGCAAGCGGTGCTGGATCAGCTGATATTTGACAGCTCTGTCAGCGCACATCTTGCAGGAAGGAGTATTTCCGCAGTGGAAGCCCATGAACGTGTCTGTAAGGACATAGTCATATTTGCCTTTGATCTCTTTCTCCCACATCTGAGCAGGAACAGAGTTGTTGATGTCAAGCAATGTCACTGCATCCTGGCTGATGCAGGATCCGATGTACTCGGACAAGCATCCGTAAATATCGACTTCGCAGGATACCGGGATTCCGCGTGCTGCGAGACGGCTGTTTACGAAGCACGGCTCAAATCCGAACTGCTCCGGGAATGCCGGCCAGCACTTGTCTGCAAAAGCGACGTATTTTCTTGCTCCTTTGTGCTGCTCTGCCCAGTCAAGGAGTGTGAGCTCAAACTGAGCCATTCTGGGAAGAAGTTCAGGATATCTGTTTCCGCTCATGCCGAGCTCGTCAGCCATATCTTTGCATACATCATCGATACGGGGATCATTCGCGTGGGCTTTGTAAGCCACGAGAAGATCCAGCTCGCTGTTCTCTTCGATCTCAACACCAAGTTCATAGAGGCCTTTGATCGGAGCGTTGCAGGCGAAGAAGTCCTGAGGACGAGGACCGAAGGTGATGATCTTGAGGTTCTTTACACCGATGACAGCGCGTGCGATCGGAATAAATTCGGTGATCATCTTTGCAAGGTCTTCAGCGGTACCTACCGGATATTCCGGGATGTAGGCTTTGAGATGACGCATGCCAAGGTTGTATGAGCAGTTCAGCATACCGCAGTATGCATCGCCACGTCCATTGATCAGATCGCCGTCTCCCTCTGCTGCTGCTACGAACATGCATGGCCCGTCAAATTTCTCAGCAATGAGAGTTTCTGGTGTCTCAGGTCCGAAGTTTCCAAGGAAAACTACCAAAGCATTGCATCCTGCAGCTTTGACATCTTCAACCGCTTTGAGCATATCGAGCTCATTCTCTACAGTGGTCTGGCACTCATAGATCTCGCCCTTGTATGCAGCAACAAGATTCTTTCTTCTCTGTGTTGAAAGAGCGATCGGGAAGCAGTCACGGCTTACAGCAATAATGCCCAATTTTACTTCTGGTACGTTTAGCATATTTCTATAAATTCCTCCTTAGAGAATTTTTATTAACGATTTAATAATTTACAGGCTGATCCGGGATCAATACATTCCCGGCACCTGATCAAATCAGTCTGTCAAATGTATATTATTCGCCGTCATAGATCGGTCTGCGCTTCAGTGTGAAGAACTCAGACATTGCCAGCGGGATATGTTTCTCCCAGATCGGGAAATCGTGTGTATATCCAGGATCGCAGATGTACTCTACCGGATATCCGATCTCCTTGAGGAGTCTTACGTCATTCTCTACTCTGCCGAGAATGAACTCATCGCCGCCGCAAACCATGCGCACCGGAACGGGGCTGCCTCCGGCAATAGCGTCCTTAGCAGCTTTCATCATATCGAAACGTGTTCCGTGAAGGTCACCGTTTCCGAATGTTGCCGGATAGAGTTTGAATCCGTTCGCAAAGTGATCGGAACGGAGCTCTTCCATGAATCTGTCGGTATCAAGGGTCAAACCAATGCCGCCAGACATATCGCAGCAGCCTGCATACAGTTCAGGATGCATGAGCGCTGTTCCAAGCGCTACGTTTCCTCCCATTGCATATCCCATAATGAAGTTGTCTTCACGTTTTGGTGATGAAGGGAACAGTGTCTGAACGAGCCATGGCAGTTCCTTGGTAAGGAAGCTCTGATAATTTACGCCGTATTCAGTATCAACACCGAAGCTGTTGGCAATGTTAGGTGTGACGAGCATGACACAGTTTTCCTGTGCATATCTCTCAGCATTGGAATAACGATATACAAGGGTGTCATCGTCTCCGCCGCCATGAATCAGATAAATAGTCTGATATTTCATGCCAGGTTTGTACTCAAAATTCCTGACATTGTCTACTGCATGATAGCGATAGGCATCAGGCATAAGTCTTTCCGGCAGTGTCATCCTATCGGTAGGAAATACGACAGAAATATCCACGAATTTCCCTAGAAGCTGGCTGCGGTAATTCATACGCATCAAACTCATAATTTTGTACCTCCATATATGTGCGGAAATCGGCCGGATTTATTTCTCCGGCCGATACTACTTACGTTTTCTCGTCCGGTTCAATTAAAACAGATGTACTGCTGCCCTTTCGACCGGGAATGCTTTTACATATGCATCAAGATATGCATCAAAGGACCTCACAAGTTCAGGTTCAGCCATCACTGTTGAAGATTCGGCATCAGCAAATACCTTATTATCGAGATAATCTTCCAGTGTCTCGCCGTCTTCCCTGTTGATCATATAAGCGGACAGCAGAGCCATTCCATAAGGTCCGCCTTCTCCCGCTGTCTTCATTACGGACACCGGAACTCCGCATGCTGCAGACAGCATCTTCTGTCCCGCGACAGGCGTCTTGAAGAAGCCGCCATGGCCGTAAAGCTTATCCACAGTGACCTTCTCCTCGTTGATGAGGATGTCCAGACCGACTTTCAAAGTTGCAAGAGCAGACATGACATTCGCTCTGCCGAAATTCGCGAATGACAGGTTGGCATCGGGCTTGCGAAGGAACACAGGTCTGCCCTCATCGATATCGGTGACCCCCTCACCTGAGAAGTAGTTGTAACTGAGCAGTCCGCCGCAGTTCTCTTCTGCCTCGAGAGATTTCTGGAACATCATGGTGAGCACCTGTCCAAGATTAAGCTCTACGCCGAGAAGACCTGCAAACTCCCTGAGAAGATTGCCCCAGGCATTGAGGTCAGACGTGCAGTTGTTGCAGTGAACCATAGCAACAGGCATTCCGGAAGGAGTCGTTACCATGTCTATCTCTCTGTGAACGCCCGGATTCTTTTCAGTTACAAGCATTGCGAAATCAGACGTTCCCGCGGATACGTTACCTGTGCGCACACGCACAGAGTTAGTTGCTGCCATTCCTGTTCCTGCATCGCCTTCGGGAGGAGCAAGCGGGATACCTGCTTCGAGTTTTCCGGATGGATCCAGGAACTCCACGCCTTCCGCTGTAAGAGTGCCTGCATCATCTCCTGCTACCAGAACCTTCGGGAAGATATCACGGAATTTCCAGGGCATACCGGAGATCTCATCAAACTTCTCAACCATGGACTGATTGAAATCGAGAGCTTCGCTGTCAATCGGGAACATTCCTGAAGCTTCACCGATACCCATTACCTTCTGACCTGTAAGTCTCCAGTGGATATATCCGGCTAGTGTGGTGATATATGCGATCTTGTCAACATGAGGCTCCTTGTTAAGGATAGCCTGATACAGATGGGCGATGCTCCAGCGCTGCGGGATATTGAATCCGAACAATTCTGTGAGCTTCTCTGCTGCCTCACCGGTAATAGTGTTTCTCCATGTGCGGAAAGGAACCAGAAGATTGCCCTCAGCGTCAAAAGGAAGATATCCGTGCATCATACCGGAGATACCTAAAGCTCCGACCTTCGTTAGATCTGTTCCAAACTGCTCTTTAACATCACGGGCAAGATCTGCATAGCACTCATGCATTCCCTTGTGGATCTCGTCCATGGAATATGTCCAAATACCGTCTACAAACTGGTTTTCCCAGTCATAGCTTCCTGATGCTACAGGAAGATGGTTCTCATCCATCAAAACGGCTTTAATTCTGGTCGAACCAAATTCGATACCAATTACTGCACGATTCCAATCCATTTCTATCTCTCCTATAAATTAGTCAGTCATCTCCCCTATGCCCAGAAGAGATGACCGTAAATATATACTATTATTTCAGTTTCCAGGCGATATCATTGAGGAATAGTTCTCTCTCGAATCCTTCAGTGGTCGTACCTTCTCCAATGTGAACGAACTCTATATCCATGATATTTGCCCAGTCACGCATCATTTCCGCTGTTACGTCAAAACTGAGGACCGTATGATGTGCACCACCAGCATGGATCCAGCATTCAACACCTGTTTCAAGGTTCGGGAGGCCTCTCCACATAACGCGTGCAACAGGAAGATTAGGCATATCCATAATGGGTTTGACTGCAATGATATCCTGGCAGATCAGACGCATGCGTCCGCCCATATCAATAAGGGAAACAACGATAGCCTTTCCTTCTTTTCCGGAGAATACCAGACGGGCAGGATCCTTCTCGTTCATACCGATGCCAAGATGATGTGTCTCGATCCTTGGTTTGTCTGCTGCGATAGAAGGACAAACTTCAAGCATGTGGGCTCCGAGAGAAAGCTTGTCTTCTTCATCGAGGTGATATGTGTAGTCCTCCATAAATGCAGAAGCACCATTTCCGCCCTCACCCATAGCCTTCATGATCGCGGTCATAGCAGAGACTTTCCAGTCACCCTCTGCACCAAATCCGTATCCAAGGGACATAAGGTGCTGTGAAGCCAGTCCGGGGAGCTGTTCCATACCATAAAGATCCTGGAATGTGTTTGCAAATGCTTTGCATCCGTTCTCATCGAGCATCTTCTTGATGGCGATCTCTTCCCTCGCCTGATAGCGGATAGCCTCGGTATTGTCTGTATTTACATCATATTGAGCCAGATAAGTATTCATCAGCTCATCTACTTCTTCTTCAGTCACGGCATTCATGACTTTTACCAGATCGCCTACTGCCCAGGTATTGACCTGCCAGCCGAACTTGATCTGGGCTTCGACCTTATCGCCTTCGGTGACAGCAACTTCACGCATGTTGTCCCCGAATCTCATAACTTTCAGAGATCTTGAGAAAGCTACGCCGACAGCTGTGCGCATCCATGTGCCGATCCTCTCCTGAACATCTTCGTTCTTCCAGTATCCGGCGATAACTTTGCGGTTCAGACGGAGTCTTGTGCCTATGAAGCCATGCTCGCGGTCTCCATGAGCAGCCTGATTCAGGTTCATGAAGTCCATGTCGATCTCTTCATTAGGGATCTCTCTGTTGTACTGAGTAGCGAAATGGAGATAAGGCTTCTGAAGCTGAGCCAGACCGTTGATCCACATTTTGCTGGGGCTGAATGTGTGGCACCATGTTACGATACCGGCACATTTATCATCATAATTGGCTTCCTTGATTACCTCTGTGATCTGGGCATTAGTATCAGCAGTAACTTTGTAAACAAGCGGGTAAGGAAGGACTTTGGAAAGTTCTGCTGCCATCTCTTCTGCTCTTGCGGCAACGATCTTCAGTACTTCCGGTCCGTACAGATCCTGCGAACCAACAAGAAACCAAAATTCATATTGCTTCATTCTGTATTTATCTCCTTATATTATTTAAATTACAAATTAATATTACAAACTGAATTCATATACTGTGTGGCAGGATTTTGTCTCACCTGCGCGAAGAATGACATCATTATTGAATTCAGGAGTATTCATAGCATTAGGGAAATTCTGAGTCTCAAGGCAGAAACCGCCGTAAGCAACATACTTGCATCCGCCTTTTCCATCGGTAAGTGCCGGGAACATTCCGAGCGCATTACCTGTATAAAGCTGAAGTGCCGGTAAGGTTGAGTATGTCTTCATGACAATTCCGGTCTTGGGTGATTTTGCCTCTGCAATCTTACGCAGAGTTCCGTCGCAATCATCAACTGCATATGTAACATCATATCCGTGAGGGCCAACGAGCATCGGATCAGGATCATGAATGTCCTGTCCGATGGTCTTTCCTTCTGTGAAATCAAAAGGAGTGCCTTCAACCGATCTGAGCTCGCCAGTCGGGATAAGATTGTCTCCGCACGGGCAGAATCTGCTGCAGTTTAGTTTGAGCTCATGATCGAGCGTGTCCCCAGTCCCTTGTCCGCTCAAATTGAAGAAGCTGTGATTTGAACAGTTCCATACTGTGTCCTTGTCACAGGTAGCGGAATACTGAAGATCGATCCGGCCGTCCCGGAATGACACTCTTTCAGTGAGTGTCAATGTTCCGGGAAAACCTTCATCATTATCTGGGGAGGTATAGCGGAGAACCAGAGTATCTCCATCAATTTCAGCATCAAACACTTTATTGTGGAAACCGCTGGCGCCACCATGCAGACAGTTCATACCACGTTCATTTACTGTGACCTGGTATTCTTTGCCGTCTATGGTGAATTTTCCGCCTGCAATACGGTTCGCATAGCGACCCAGTATTGTACCAAAAAGAGAATGGGTAGCAGCATATTCCTCTACAGTATCATAACCAACTGCAACATCTACAAGATTGCCGTCCCTGTCCGGAACGCAGATCTGCTGCAATGCACATCCATGGTTCAGAACAGCGATATATCCGCCTGTGTTTTCATCCTTTAAGATATATCTCTCATACTGCTTGCCTTCAGGTGAAAAGCCCAGTAATTCTTTCTGGATACTCATATGTGATACCCATCCTTTCATTAGAAATAACTAGTTTAAATCAATTATTTATATTAGTTTGCATGTACACGAATTCCGGACTGAGCACGTGCGATAGATGTCTCATCGAACTCATCTCTTGTGAACTCGTCAATGAATCTTCCTTCATACATTACCATGATACGGTCGCAAACGCCCATCAGCTCAGGCATTTCGGAAGAGACCATGATGATGCTCATTCCGTCTGCGGAAAGATCATTCATGATATTGTAGATCTCAGCTTTAGCATTAACGTCAATGCCTCGGGTCGGCTCATCCATGATAAGAACATGGGGGTTTCTGGCCATCCACTTGGCAATGATAAGCTTCTGCTGGTTACCACCGGAGAAGTGCATTGCAAGACGATCCGGCAGTGCTGGTTTGACCATGAGCAGGTTGAAATATTTATCAACGAATTCTCTTTCTTTCTTGTGGTCAAGGATCCATTTAGCATTTTTCCTTGTCAGCTGGTCATAGTTCGGGATGCAAAGGTTGGTGCTGGCCTTCTGCGCCAAGCTCAAACCTTCATTCTTACGGTCTTCAGGAAGAAGGACTGTTCCGTGTTTGATAAGCTCATAAGGAGTGATGTTGTGGATCTGTTCACCGTCGACATATAGTTCGCCTGTGTCATGCGGCATAGCTCCGATGAAGGATTTCATCGTCTCTGTACGGCCTGCGCCGACCAGCCCGCAAATACCAAGGATCTCGCGTTTATGAAGCTTCAGGTTTACATCCTCGAATACACCTGCGAGGTTGAAGTTCTTTGCCTCAAAGACGACTTCGTCAGACGGAGTAGTCTTTCTCTCAGGATAGTAAGCATCCAGCTTACGGCCGACCATCATAGCTACCAGGTCATCTTTGGTGACCTCTGGGCCATTGTTGATGGTTCCGGTTACCTTACCGTCTCTAAGTCCGGTGATACGGTCTGCCAGCATCAGGACCTCGTCCAAACGGTGGGTGATGTATATGATACCTGTGCCTTCCTTTTTAAGTTTTGCGATGATCTCGAACAGAAGATCTGTCTCTTTCTGTGTAAGAACTGCTGTAGGCTCGTCGAAAACGATGATTTTTGATTTGTTAGAAACAGCTTTGGAGATCTCAACCATCTGCTGCTGGGAGATCGTCAGCTGATATACTCTTACTTTTGAGTTCAGGTGGTCTTCCTGACCCAATGATTTAAGGATCTCATCTGCGTCTTTGAACATTGTTTCGCGGTCGATTCTCTTAAATCTTTTGCCTTTTGTGTATTCACGTCCAAGGTAGATATTCTCTGCAATGGTAAATCCGGGAACAAGGTTGAACTCCTGATAGATGATACCGATGCCGTGATCTTTAGAGACTTTAGCTGTATCGATAGTTACAGGCTCACCGTCAATAAGGATCTCGCCCTGGTCAGGCATATGAATGCCGCCAAGGCATTTGATAAGAGTACTCTTACCAGCACCGTTCTCACCGATTAGGCAGTGGATTTCCCCCGCTTTAAGATTGAATGAAACATCGTCCAAGGCGCGAACACCGGGGAAGTCTTTGCCGATTCCCTTCATTTCAAGGACATATTCGCTCATAGTTTTGCCTCCTGATTAATTGTTTCATTCGAGAATTATTTATTCAT